>Ga0228615_1000032_pt1 | contig 82779 bp, 62 predicted proteins | sample 16DmetaG_FD_190530 | JGI IMG/M metagenome (GOLD analysis project Ga0228615, IMG submission 190530) | Seawater microbial communities from Monterey Bay, California, United States - 16D | ecosystem: Environmental > Aquatic > Marine > Coastal | place: USA: California | collected 2016-10-17
AAGTTTGGTGAATTTATAAATAAGAAGGAATATGTGAAAGACACTGAGATTTTCGATAACGATAGGAAACCACATGAAGTTGCAGAACGTTTTTGGGAATGGGCCGATAAAAATCTAAATCAAGATTACCCTCTTGCGCGGAGAGCTGGGAAATGCATCAAGAAGATTTTTGAAGTTGTTGAAAACGGTACGCTTTCAGAACGAGAAAATATCTTATCACTGCAGCCAAATATTTTGGTTTTGGATGAGATACAAGATTTACCCTACCAAGTCATACTTTTGATGCTCATCATGCAGGACGGAACTCAAGACCAAGTCATGATGTGTGGTGATGATGAACAGACATTAGAACTTATCCAGTTTGACTGGGAAAAAACATTCGAAAGAATAGATTCTGCCATCTACGAGATAAAGAACAAGGAGAATTACAAAAAAGTGGAGTCAGAAAGGCTGATTGAGAATTGGAGTGCTGGTCCCAATTTGAAGGGACTGGCTAAAGACAAAGAGAATCTCACGGTTGTCGAACGATGTGTTCCCGATATTGTTGAACTCATTAAAGAGTCATGGAAGACAAGCGTTAGTAAAAAAATCATTCCTTTCGTAGAGGATGGTCATAAAAGCGGTGCGGGGTACATCGAAGCCGGAGAGATTTCAAAAAGTCGCAAAGAGGGAAATAAAGTAAAAAATATCAGAGATGGGGTTGACATTTACAAAGAGGTGACAGAAAAACAATTAATCGAGGCTGCACGTGAAATATACGATAATGGTCATGATATTGCGATATTACTTCCAAACAAAACCCTACACGATGACTTCTCAAAAAAACTTAGCGAAGAAGAGATTAAACTCGAACTTTGGACACCACGGCTCATTAAAGGATTAGAGTATCCAATTGTCATTGCTATCAACCCATGGGACATTCATCGCGAACATTTCCAAAACGTGATGAACAGAGTAGAGATGAATAATTATTCATGGGAACAGATCGAAAATTACTATGTCACAACTCAGGAAGAAAATAAGCAACTCGGTTCTGGAAAATTGAAAGGCTCGCATAAGAAAGAGAAAGCGATGAAATCAATTGAACTCATTGTAAAACAGAGGAGAAGGCATGCTAACATTATGCTTTCACGCGCTCAAAACAGACTTATTATAGCCTCTCTAGACAATTATCGTAGTGATAAAGAGATGATTCATACTGGAGATCTACAATTCAAGACAGGGTGGAATGATGACCAGTTCCCAAAACACTTCATAATGAAGAACCACATGAATAAAAATCATGGAATCAAAAAACTCATTGAAAGATTGTATTTGATTATACTGTCTGCCGAGACAAGTGACGACAGAAGACAAGTCTCTTTGAAGGCTGGACACATTCTTCAAACATTAATAAAAATGGATAGAATCAAACACTCACTACCATTCCAAATCTTATCACAACATTGGACAGAATCAAAGAAAAAGGATAAAGACAAAATCAAGATTTTCGATAACGCGTACGATGAGTTAGAGGACTACATTGGTGAGAATAAAGACTCATTCATTCCGTGGCTAGAATTAAAGAATTACCTCGCTGATGTAACAAAAACAGTTGGTATACTTGGTGAAAACGAGATGCTCCTGCCAGTCAACTTAGTTCAAACATTCCTTTCTAAAATTAACTCTTTCATAACCAAGTTTACAAAAATCGACTTAGAATGCTTTGACACTGAAGAAGATTTTAACCAACTGGAAAAGCAGAGGGAAAAAATTTCTAAGTATATCCAAGAATATGTTTTCGGCGGATTTTATTCGGAAACACTACGTAGAGCATCTTGGATTGAGCATGCTCAAACTCTTGATATTGAAACTTACCAGGTGACATTAGATTTAAGACAAAACCACAACCTCAAATTCAAACTGATTCCAAAGGATCAGATTCTAGAGAATAATGACAGTATAGATTCCATGGAGGCAGGAACTCCTCGGAACGATAGCCACATTAATCGTTTTTGGGAGAACGGATTGCGTTACCTCAGTCAGATCCCCAAAGAACACTGCGAAGACATTGCTGAACACATGGTTAAGGGGAGCGATAAAGGATATATTCCAATTCAAGGAATTAAATTCTTCAATCGGCTCATCCTCGAGCTGGCGAACAAAGTTGGGACGCGTGCTCGACCTGGCGATATAGATAATGACATTCTCAATATTTGCAAATATTCTCATGTCCTAGAGGAACGATGGAAAAAGGAAAATGAGATGCCGAATCTGTATGAGAAATTAAACAGCAGTGTTAGAGAAAGATTTGCCAAAATTATGATTTCTAACCTTGGAAAAGGATTTGTGAACGATTGTCTCGTTAAAAACGCTAATGGCCTATACACCATTTTTGAAGAATTCATATCGAACAAAAAGAACTCTGATCCTGAAGATCTCAAGAAACTTGTAAAACTGGGCGAGGATTTTATCGGTAAATTAGACAAGACGTCCTCGAACCAATCAGTAGCTGAAGTATGGGAAAATCCCAAGGTCCTTCAACTCACAAATTACTGTGTAAGTAAAATAGAAAATTTTCAATATAATAACGTAAATTTGGGGCGAAGCCGCAAAGTTGTGGCCATTTTTTCAGATATTCTAAAGGCTCAACCTGGTAGTTTTGGAGAAAATCTCCGACTTGAACTTAATAGAAAAGCGATTCAAAACATTATTGAATTCCATATTGCAGAATCATGTAGCGTGAATCTTGCGATTAGCATAACTGAAAAAGAGAGTATACTTTCAAGACTAATAGAGCATCTCAAATCTCTTCCATTACTCGGTAAAATTGATAGCCAAAAATGGATTCTTTCTATGACTGAGGGAGATTTAAGTTCACGATTAATTAGAATCCCTTACCGTGATTTAAAGGAAGATTTGGCTGGATTGAATCAAGACAAATTCTTTGGTAGATTGCCCGGTCGATTCGCCATGCAATCGGCTTGGAATAAAATTTTAATTGAAGCGTTCGATTCTATCTCTCAAGAAGTTAAGATTGAGTTACAGAATCAAAACCACGCTTTTGAACTAGAATACTTCTCAATATGGGACGAAGTTTACACAAACAGCCCAGAACGTAAGGATGCTCCCAAACATCTAATGGAAAACGTTTCTAACATAGACTGGCGGAAAGATATGCTTAAAATCAACGGCAAAAATGGGCCTTTAAATCGAGTAGACAAAGGTATTCTGCACGCCCTAAACGGCTTAGAAATCGTTCAAATTCTCGATAATGTCGTTGAATTCCTTCTCGGATTAAAACACAGAATAATTCTAAGAATTGAAAACATTACTAGATATCAACTAGATTTTGAGACGTTACTATCGAAACAGAAGACACTAGAAGAATCCGGATTTGATATTTTTTCTGATAAGGAAGGGGACGATGAAAGTTGGGAAACCTCAAAAACAATCGAACGCATTTTTACGCAAAAAATGCCAGAGGTCGCCCAACTATTGGGTATTAAGGGCGGGGCTATACTTGAAGACATAGTTACAGAATTGCAAAAAGAATTGAAATTGGCTAAAATAGCCGATGAGAAATCGAATTTCAATCCGTATCATTTTGTTGTAGATTTCATAGAATTCTTCCACGGGTATGACGAAAAGGGTTTCAATCGATTTAAGTCTACTAAAACTTGGGGTTTACTACAGGATGAGTTCCTAATGTACCACTTCCCGCATGCTTCTAAATGCGTTGAACTGAGTCTGTACAAGGATTTCGAGGTAATGAAATCTTTCATCAAACTGATTCAATCTTTCGGACAAGAGGAAATCCACAACATAGATCCCTCGTATAATATTGATAATATTGATTCTTACAAAGTCAAAAGATTTGATTACATTGAACAAACCTACAACTTCCATCAAATATATCTTGACAAATTCAAGAATACCAAGTATCCTTCGACTGAGGGGGCAGAATCTTGAATAAAAAAGTAATTTTCCAATGCAGTGATTTCGAACGTTCACTTATTAGTAAAATAGATAATCAAAAAAAAATGTTGATTGATTGCGATGAAATAGGCGTAGAATATCGAGTATGTTCAATAGGCAATGGAGGACTTAAGCAATGGGGGAAATTTGTTAATGAGGATGTACAGAAATGCCATATTCAAATTGTAGAACTAATTTCTGGACCCACCGGACGCTCAAATGAATTGTTGTGGATTGAATTTCCGAAGACCCTGGAACATGACGAAGTGTTTCTATCCACTTTCCCAAAGAAGGAAAGAATGATTCATATGAAGACTGGCAGAATGAATAAATTCACTCTTAAAGATATTTTTCAACCCTTACTCTTAGAAAAACTTCGATTGTCACCTACGCTTAAAGTAGGAGCTTTGTTTAAAAGTATCTTGCCACACTTTCAAAATATCTTTCAAATGCCCAAAAAAAAACCCACGAATCATACACTTCAGTTACTCGGAGATTGGTTAGAAGTATGGGGGGGATCAATCGATGAACATGACAGATATAAGCCGCCATACAATGCCATTATAACGACCCAGACCACTCAGATCTGGTTCGGAATCTCACCAGGATTCCCACAAATTATAGTGTTTGATTCCGAGCTTGAAGAATTATCCAATCCCGAACCCTCGGCATTAGCCGTTGGTTTGCCATTTATTTTCAATGGCTATTCGTACAATAATGACGGGCGAACAGTACCTATGGGGATTAAATCGGAACTACCTTTCTACCCCCGACACCCTCAAGTGATTAAAATAACCAACTCCTGTTCAGAAGAAGAGATTAGAGAGAAATTGTTGGATTCCGAAAACGAATTAGTGCTTAAACAGAGACCAATTGCAATTGCTAAATTAAAGATTGAAGGCAAGAATCCGGATTACAAATCATTCAAGAGATTAATGAATGATGTCGCAAAGAGTATTGGGGCTGATGTTGAATTTGAAGACTCAAAATATCTTACGCGTAATCCTAACACATATAGACATCTGGAGTATTGGTGTCTCATGTTTATCTCAGAAAAACCATTAAGCCATTTTTCGGACACCAAGAAGACTAGATGGTTCAAGAATTTTCCTGTTTCCCAGAAAAAAAATACTAAATTTACCTTTGAATGGATGAGAGCTGCACGAGGTCGAGTTCACGATCTTGCGCATTCAGCAATTATTGAAGATGAAATTAACAATAAAAGAAATGATGGTTGGATTATTATTGGAGACGAGACCGGTAGCGGCTTGGAAATGCTATATTCGGAAGATTCGGAGGCTGGAAGGACACGCTCAAATCTAAAAAAATTCTCATATATATGGGTGATTGTACCCCCAAAAGTTGTTCTTCCTGCTACACCTTCTGACTTCCACGCAATGGATCAACGTACGTATCAAAAAGAGCATATTGAAGCTCTACAAACCCTAGCCCATAATTCGAAAGTTGGTCTGCAATCTCTAATTTTTGAAACAACGAACTTTGTCAACGAAAGTGAACGTTTCCCTCGCCTTGTTGACGAACATGTTCCTAGAATTATTGATGCTACTTTGCCTTTAGTACTGCAACAAATTTCAACCCAAAGTAAATCCACTGGAAAACCTGTGCGTATTTCCATCATGGCAGAACGATTCGGTGGTGAAATGACTGTTGGAGCGCCGAACATATTTGTTGAAGGTCGAGTCAAGAAATGGATTTCAAATTTAAAAGATAGAGGTCAATTCTCAAACATTGACTTCAAGCGTGATGATTTTTGCATACACCCAAAACTAGACCACCCATGGATGAATTATCCTGACGCTGTTGGTTTTTTGCATGGAGGAAGTCTTCCAACCAAATTAATAGAATACAAGCAGGTGCTAGAAGATTCAACCATAATCACTCCATTGTACCTAGATTTCCTCTCAAACAAACTGCCAGAGTTACTTACGCAACTTGCTCAAACTCCTTACAGCTTTATTGAAAATCTGTTCATGATAAAAGTCGAGCATATTCAAGGATACATGGTACCCTATCTGTCTTCGATGATTGAAGAGGCTTTGCAAAAATTTCAACCCATGGACTGGAGGAAGTTAAACCAACTGATGAAGCATAAGCAAAGCACCAACCAAGGTAGAATTATTGCCAAGGAAGTTTCAATGTGGATCACACCAACTAAACTATCTAAGATCTTGAAATCGCTGAAATCTGACACTGACCGATTTAACCTGTGTTTGACCCTTGCATGGTCGATGGAACAGCAGGGGAAAGATGTTAACAAATACCTCCAAAGGATTATTGAAAACAATTGGTTGAAGAATGTTTCCAATGAACGGAAAAATTCGTTCATATCTGTTTGGTTTGGACAACTGCAAAATGAGTTTGTACTTCATCGTGAACAACTATCCACCCTGTTTAAGTTTAAAGCAATCAAGAATCCAATTTGTCATCCTAAACAACTCCTTGAAACTCTTAGGGGCAAATCGAAATCAACTCCTACAGAAATGAGACTCTACGGACAGATTTTTTCTTACCTAGCCTTAACAGAATTCGAAGATAATGCAGACTACGAAACAATGTGGAAATGCAATAATGAATTCATTAAATTCGAAGAATGGATGCCGCATGAACAAAGAAGACACTGTATATATGGAGCTGAATTATGTTTGGACAATGTTAAAGATAATACAAAATGGTACCAGAGAGCCCAAGAAAGACTCTTCACTGATTTCGATAAGACACTTGGCTATGGTGAGAGTCGAGAAAAAGAACAGTTTTGGTGGCCCACTGCTGCGAGATATCATACTCTATGTCTAGAAAATGAAACAGTAGAGATAAACCCCCTTGAATTAAATAAATTTATATTAAGGGCAGATCAATATACTCGGAACTCGAATCTAATTGTCCAAATTCGCACATCTTACTGGCTTCTCAGACTAGCACTTGTGGCTAAATTAGATATTCATGATGATGTTTTGAAAAATCTTTTGAATATGTTCAAACAACTGGATGAACCCAAAAATGTCATCGGTGTTCTGCTAACGATACACATTCTTGATATTCATATTCGTTATAACAACCATTCAAGTAGCGAATATGAGAATTGGTTTAATTCTGTGTTGGAGAACTCTTCAGATCACACGAAATCTTTCTTTAGAAATTGGATACATAATAACCCTAATTCTCCACTTTTGGATAGTTTGCGATTCAATTATTCCTAGAAGGTTAAGACTTTCTCGCTGCTCTGGACCCATGCTGAACATTCGGCCATGGTTGAAAATTGTGCACCGTCGTAATACGGCTCGCCTTTGAGAACTCCACATCGGTTCTGACACGTTCCACAGACTTTGACTGGAACGCCTTTAGCGATCAGGTCCTTGGTCATCGCAACCATGTCTTCAATGCCTTCGGGCGGTTCAATGCCGTCACGCGCCAAATCGACGCTGTCGTTCATCAGAAACAGTCGAACTTCTGCCCCATCGTTGTTGAGTTGCCTTGCTAAGCGCAACGCGTTCCAAGTGACATCGGTGCCGTCGTAGGGTTGCTGATTGAGAATGATGAGTATTGCCATACATGACCGAAGGTGACACGATGCTTGAAACCAACGATGAATTTGAACGCGTCCTAGTAAAACATGACTTCAAAAGGAGAAGACCAAAGCAGCGTATATGAAACGGTCATTTGCTGAATTCGCTAAATGGCTTATTCCACACCGCAACAGAGTCCATGTTGCTGTTTTCTTTCTCACCCTTCTAATGATTCCAGGCGCACTTACCGCACTCCAGCCTATCGACATGGAATCGTACGAGATGGACTCGCCAGAACTTGAAGCTCAATCGATCATCGATGAAGAGTTTTCGAATTCTGAAATCATTCTCGGATTCCTTGTCTCAGCGCGTGACCCCGCAAGCGTTCCTCCGTTGGAAGAGTGGACTCCAGTGCCTCGGATGAGCGACGGTGCACCCGACTACGCCTCTCTTCCAGGCGCCACCGAGATGCTTGAGGCGGGAGAGCCTTGGGGAGGAATTAACGCTCCCACGGCAGGAATAATGAATTTGACGCTGTTACAAGAAATTGATTCAAAGGTAAATTTGGTTCACGAACACCCACTTAGCAAAGCAATGAAACCGCTCGTCAACGATGTCACTGGTAACCAAGCCCCAGGAGCAATTTCTCTTTCCGACCACTTCAGAGGATTCATGAACGGGACATCCATTCTTACCCAACCTGGCCTAACGACACTCGGTGTCGTGACTGAACCGCCAACCAATTGGACAGATTGCGGTATTTTGGATTGCCTTGAATTTGATGACGTCAATGTGACACAACAGCACATCGACCTGGCAGCATCACGTATGGCTGAAGCATCCGACAACAATTTCCTACGCTGGTTATCTTTGGATAGAGGATTTGTCGCCGACATGAACGCTCTTCAAATTGGACCCGTCGGAGGTTCACTAAACAGTGACGGTTCATGGGAGAACGCCTTCTACGCCAGCGGAAGATGGTCTGCATCTTCGACCTGGTTACTTGTTCAATTTGACAGAGGAATGCTTCAAGAAATGGGCTGGGAAGTCATTTGGAAAGATTCACTGCAAGAAAAAAGTCTCGACTTTTCCGATGATGGAATAAAAATCGGCGGATATCGAATTGCCGACCGCTCGTTGGTTCTGCACCCGCCTCAATATTCTGAAGAATACTGTCTTGAAAAGATGGATGAAGGTACTGGATGTTCCACTGAATGGTCGTACATGGATTTGGAGGGGCATCTGCGCTCAAACGACAGAACAACGATTACGCTCTTACTCGGACAAGGCGTTAACGTCGAGGTGAACCGTGAGCTCCAAGCAAGCGGCGGTCTTGTTCTGCTGATGGGTATAGCCATCGTCGGCTTGCTCTATGTGAGCCTTCGAAGACTTACTGATGTGATTATCGTAATGTTTGCTCTTGGAACTGCATTGCTCTGGATGCAGGGCATGATAGGACATTTCTCAAGCATGACTTCATGGTTTGGTCTGTCGCTCATTGCACGGTCGCAATTCTCAAATTTACTCCCGATTCTTGTCCTTGCTTTAGGAATCGACGACTCTCTACACGCACTGCATCGATACAAAGAGGAGCGAGGCAAGTCCTTCACCCCTGAAGAGGCTGCTGAAACTACATTGCAGCGCGTCGGGCGAGCGATCATGCTGACTTCTCTCACGACAATGGCTGCTTTTGCTGCGAATGTATTCAGCGATATTGCTGTACTTCGTTCCTTTGGAATTGAAGCCGCACTCGGAATCCTATCCGCTTTCATTCTCACCGGATTATGGGTTCCACTCATCCGGCTTTCAGTCGACAAATGGATGCTAGAGCGTGAAATGAATATCGATGAGTCGGGCGATGTAACACACCTTATTCCTGAACGATGGTTGAAGAAAATCTCTGTAGGTTCTGGTACATTCAGAAATTCAGTAATTATCGCCTCGATCGCTTTCTTACTAACGGTTCCGGCTGCTTGGGGCATGGCTCAACTGGAAGGTGATTTTGCGGTTGAGGATTTCTTGGATGAACGCTCAGACTTCGCTATCGGAGTTCAGGAAATCTCGGAACGGTTTGCTGATGAAGGTGAACCTGCAAATCTTTTGATTGAAGGCGATATTCTTGATCCCGCAGTTTTTGCTGCTATCGACACCTTCCGCCAGGACATGGACGATTTGCCCGAAGGCGTACCGGACAAGATAACTCGGCAACCTGACGGTACCATCGACATTCTTGCTCTTGACGAGATGGTTCTGGCTGCACAGGGCTCGTTGGTTCTGGACCCAACGCCGTTCGAAGCTGCTGGATGGCAGGTAAACGAAACTGGACATGGAATGAATTGCTCCACTGCTGGAAACGGGCCATTGATGGATTTGACCGACCGAGAATGTTTAGCCTTCTTCTACGGATTCTTGTCACTGAACGGAGTTCCAGGTGTTGGGCCAATTCCAGATATCCCTCCGAGCATTGTAGCCTTGTACATCGCTCCAAAGGTCGAACTCGACCCTACACAGCCATGGCTTGACATCAACGGTCAAGATGCGGTGTATGAACGAATGCTCATTCGATTTGGCATGACTGCTCCTGAGGATTTCCCGGGCATGGCTGGGGGCATGGAAGAAGTGTGGAGGGACCTCTCGTCGTTCACCAATCTCTCAACAGGCGACCGATTGGAATCTGGTGACACGAGTGACGAAAAACCGCTCACTTGGGTTATGACGACTGGGCGGCCAGTAACGCGCTTTGTCGCCTCCACAACGATGCAGGAGGAGATGCAATCATCGCTTCTGCTTGGTTCACTGTTTGTATTCATCACCCTCTCAATCGGGTTCAAGTCGTTCAAGCAAGCCAGCGTCACTCTTGTTCCAATCCTTTTGGTCGTGGTTTGGTTGTATGGCCTAATGTACATGGCAGGTTCGTCTCTCAACATAGTCACAGTAACCATAGCAACGATATCACTGGGAGTTGGTATCGATTATTGTATTCACGTTACCGAGAGATATAGGGAAGGGCGTGAATCGGGAGAAACTCACAAAGAAGCCCTCATCGGCATTGGAGGTGCCTGTGGCCTGGCATTAGTCGGTAGTGCCGCCTCAGATATCGCCGGGTTCAGTGTCATCGCTCTTTCACCAATGGGCTTATTCAGCAACTTTGGAATATTCTCAGCAGCAATGATTGGTTTCTCGCTCGTTGCAAGTCTCGTTCTCACCACTGCGGCTTTAGGCTTGGTTGCCCGTGCATCGAATGTGGGGGCACAAGACGATGGAAATCCGACCGCTTGAAAGCGACAACATTACTGTTGGTTGGAGAATAAACGAAGAAGGATTACCGGGTACTGGCAAGATTTCTGAGGACGAATTTAACGACTTGATGGAATTAAGTGAGTTTTGTCTTGGAGCATTCGACGGCAGTGAATTGCTGGGATTCGTACTTTGTTTACTACCAAACACTTCGTATCAGAGCCTAAATTACGCTTGGTTCCAAGAAAAATACGATGAATTTTTGTACGTAGATCGAATTGCAGTAAGCCAAAAACATCGGAACCGAGGTGTTGGGACTCAACTTTACCAGTGCGTATTCAACTATGCTGAACAACTCAACTATCCGGTTGTAGCAGAAGTTAATCTTACCCCGCCGAATCTGGACTCTGAGCGATTTCACCGCCGACATGGTTTCAAAGTGGCCGGAGTATTTCACAGCGAAACAAAGTCGGTGACGATGTTCTTGCGCCCAATGTCCTTGCCTGAGTAACTGCCTACAGCATGTTTAAGTCCAAACTCCATGAACAAGTTTCATGGTTGCCGATGAGCACGACTTTCCTCCTCAAAGCGTTGTAATCGAATCCGGAACGGATGATGCTGAAACAGTCGATGTCAGCACTCCAGTTCTATTAGGAACCCCGATGGCCTATTATCCCAACCAACCGTTGATTCCTGTCGATGACAAACCTCCTTACAATTTGCTTTGGATATCTTTACTCGTTATCCTATTATCAACACTGTTACCCATCTTATTGACAGACACTGGCTTCGATCAGGACGATGTGTTTTGCTTTGTTCTCTGCAACGGAAATGCAACAGGGCTGATAATGCTAGGAATTTTTGGCATCAAGTATGCGGGTTGGAAGAAAAGAAACGGTGGCAATATAATGGTGGGTTTGTCGACCTTAACGGCCATTTTTTGCTTTGTAGTGGCCGCCGTGTTCCTTTTCTTGTACTCCCTTTATGCTTCTGATGAATACTTTGGTTTGTGAAAATACCGATGAATTGATGAAGGAGAGGTTGGAGCATTGACTGCTGTCTTTGGGGTTGACCCCGAGAAAGTGGTGATATTATGACCGACAAGAGTTCCAATGAAACTGACGACTCCGATGAAGATTGGATGAAGTATGCAAGTGCAGGTTTTGGTCAAACAGATTATTCCTTATGGGATGATGAGCAAGTCGTCGAGTCAACGGTAGAAGACAGCGAAGAATGGCAGGATGAGTCTCCAGATCAGTTGAGCACTCATACCGAAGAAATTTCCCGTGCACCCTCACCGGCTGGTCACAAACACCTTGTTCGCATCGGTACCTGTGACCATTGCCTAGGGCGACTTGGTGGTAAAAAGCGGTTTGAACAAAGTATTGAGGAGTCGGGAATAGAAATCCGAGCGGCGGTCAATGAACGTGACTCGCATCTCTTCGGCGCCCGAGAACAAGAGCCGTTGTGCCCATTTTGTGAAAATTTATTTGAGGAATCGGAGTTACTTGCTGAAATCATCTACGATAATATTGCCCCATACGAACTATCTCGCTTGCAACTCGGTGCTCGAATACCAAAAGACCAAGTGCAAGAAGAGGAGGAAATGCGCAAGAGATTTGGAGCTGGCGGCTCGGATGCACTCAAGAGCGGGCTTGTTCAGTCGATTGCTCAACACCTCAATAAAAAGCTAGAAAACATAACCTTGGTCAACGACAAACCTCAAATTTTAGCTTTAATCGATGTGTTGACACTCACTGTTGAACTCGATATCCGAGCACACTACCTGTACGGGCGATACCTCAAACTTGAACGTGGGATTCCGCAAACACGATGGCCGTGTCGTGCATGCAAGGGACGAGGATGTCAGCGTTGTGAACAATCTGGCCTTCAATACAAAAAAAGCGTTCAAGACCTCATTGGCAACCCTCTGCTCGAGTTGTTTCAAGCCGAGGAACATGCGTTTCATGGCATGGGCCGAGAAGATATCGATGTACGCTGTATGGGCCGAGGTCGCCCTTTTGTAATCGAAATGAAAGAACCAAAGGTTCGCTCTGTCGATGCTGAAAAAGCAATGGAGAAAATAAATTCTTGTGCCGAAGGCAGTATCCAGATTACGGGCCTAAGGGATTCTACCCGTAGCGAGGTTGTCCGTGTGAAAGACACACCGGCAGAAAAATCCTACACTATCCGGTTTAGAATTCTGCCCTTGAGCGAAGCTGAATACGCAGTGTTAACGGCACCCGTTGATTTGACTCATGAAGATGTTCAAGAACGAGGCGGAAAAGGAAAGAAAAAATCCTCTAAAAGAAAGCGTAGAGGAGATAGGAAAAACGACCATACCAAACCTTTGCCGACAGTCATTGATGTACCAGAAGGGCCCAGTGAAGAGGAGCTTCGGGCGATGAAAAAGCCTGAACTTGTCGCAAAAGCTGAAGAAATGAAACTGAAAAAGTCCGGAACAAAAGATGAACTCATCCAACGTATTCTTGAATCAGGCCCCCCGCCACCCGTATTCTTCGATTTACCTGAAACCGAGTCGGTCATGCAGACTATCGAAAAGTTGTCTGGAGTCATTCTAGCACAACGCACTCCAGAAAGAGTCGCCCATCGCAGGGCTGATTTGATTCGTAGAAGAACAGTCTATGAGACCTCTAATCCGTCAATAGAACTCATGGAGGACGGTGTTCGAGAAGTCGAGTTCACTTTACGGTGTGAATCGGGAACATACGTCAAAGAAACTGTTCACGGCGATGGAGGCAGGACTCAACCAAGTCTATCCTCGCTCATCAAAGCTAAATGCGAAGTTCTTTGGCTCGATGTAGGCGATATTCACGCAGATTGAGGTCGTTTTTCAACACGATTTTGTCGCCTTTGGGGTTTCTATACGGTTGATTCTCAGTCGCGGTGCTTATATGGGAAAGGTAGGTCGCCAAATTGCTCCGAAGATGCGTAACTGCTGAACCGGAGATATAGGAGGCGACAAACATGAAGCGATCCAAGGGACTACGAGTCGGAACACGAAGCATTCTACGTCGACGTAAGAACGAACGTAGCCGAATCAATATTAGTCGAGTAATGCACGATTACCAAGAAGGTGACAGAGTCGCTATCGTACTTGACGGAGGCCAACAGATGGGCATGCCACATCGCCGATTCAACGGCCGAACTGGATTTATTCAAAAGCGACAAGGTGTTGCTTGGGTTGTTGCAGTTAAAGACGGAAACATGGCAAAGACTGTCATCGCTCGACCAGAGCACCTCCGCCCACTTGAATGAGGAATTACCATGACTGAAGAAGAACGATTCGTAGACTTTGCAACAGTTCGCACCCTTTTGCTTGAAGCTGAAAAGCGCCGCAAGAACCTCACCTATGAGCAAAAAGCAGCGCTTCAACACGCTGAATGGGCTGCTAGTGATGCTCGCAACGGTTACAAAACAAGTCCAGAAGTATTCCAAGCACTGAAAGAAGAACTCGGTGGAGTGGAAACGCTTTCCACCGCGCCACATCTTGCGGCCAAACTGGCAGAACTTATGCCAATGTTTCCGAATGATGTCAAAGCAGTTCTCGCATCCAGCAGAATGAACATCAGCGATGATGAGATTAATTCTGTTTTAGAAATTGTTCGTCAACACATTGGATTTGAATGAAGGCCTCCCCACTGAGGTGAGAAAACATGGCTGGACCACGTAAAGACCGCAACATTCGAGTGAACTCTGGGAAGCGTAAGCCTTCTCCTGCACCCACTTCAACATCATGGTCACGACCTGCAGAAGGCCGCGATGAAATTCAACCGGTCAAAAAGGCCGATACTCAAAAAAATGCCCCACGCCGTGATAACAATCAACGAAGCAACGACCGTCGTGGCAATAAAAGTCAGCATCGTGGCAACAGAACCAACCGGGGACAGCGCCAGCAACAGAATTCACCTCTGATGGAGGAAGCTTGGGCACGGGTGGTCGACCACGACCAAAACAAAAACGAGGTCATCGCTGTAAGTGAAGGAAAATTACTGCTATGCCGCCTCAAACCCAAGCAAGGAATTGCGCCCCTTCTCACTACTGCACGAGTCTACATCGGTACAGACGAAGATCAGCGTGAACATATTGACAGTGTTCTTGGAATGACCAATATTGGTCGTGTTGCAAACCATGTAAAAGCTGACCTCCCCCTTGTCGTACAAATTTTTATTGAAGAAAATGAACAACACTTCATCAACGCTTTCTTCAATGTTGCCGGTAACATGTCTCTCAAGCAGCATGCGTTTGAACTACTATCAGGTGTCGGAAACAAAAAAGCAATGCAGATGGTCGAGGCTCGGGGCTCAACGGGCTTTGAATCACTTAACGCATTAAACGAATCATGCAATATCGATGCCGGAGAATTGCTCGCAAAACGATTCCTTGCTGAAATTGAGGACCGAAATATCCAACCACGTCTGCTTGACCTGCTCTTGCCGGTGAAGGCATGAGAGGCGCACGCTGGCTGATTGATAGTCTTCGTGACAAACAGCCCGTTGACAAGAGTTTAGGTCAGCACTTTTTAGTCAGTGACAAGCTGATTTCTCGTGCTGTACAATTAGGTGAAATTCAGGCTGACGATCATGTGCTTGAAGTTGGCCCGGGCCCTGGCGTCTTAACAGAGGCTATACTCGCTACTGGATGTACATTAACTGCTGTTGAAATTGATTCAGGGGCAGTATCACACCTAACCGATTGTTTTGCGCCAGAAATAGATTCAAACCAACTTACTGTGGTCGAAGGCGATGTTTTAAGTGCTGCATGGCCCCAAAACATCACTAAAATAGTTGCAAACATCCCTTACCAGATCTCATCGCCACTTATCGAAATCATCACTCGATATCATCGTAATCCTCGTACATCTGCTCTTGAATTAGTCGTGTTGCTTGTTCAGGAAGAATTTGCTGAACGCCTAACCATGGAGTATGAAAGCGACGTAGGCTCACTTGGGATGACTGCAAGCCTCGACTGGATTTGTGAAATTGAAGACAAGGTATCCCCGCATAATTTTAGCCCTATGCCGAAAGTAAATTCGCGATATGTGACGCTGGCCCCACATGATGAGAATTGGCCTTGTGATGTTCGATTGGTTCGACAGATGATTCACCTTGCTTTCCATCAAAGGCGGAAAAAATTACGCTCAACGCTCAAAGCAGTACCTCGAAGAATTGGCCGAGTCAACGGTTGGCATGCTCAACGATGGAAAGATGCCTATGCAGCACACCTTGAAGATGAGCGAATGGAAAGCAGACCTGAAGAACTGGAACTCGAAGACTGGATAGATTTGTGTGAGTCGTTTACATTGGCGACCAAGAACTCGTAGTTCATTAGGTGTGAAACGCTAATCTTGTCCGCGCTAAACGAGGAGAGGCTTTTCTTAGGAGTGGCTCCTCGCCTAGACTCGTCGGAGGGGATGCTATGGCCAAGAAAGACACCTACCTTGCTTTACTACGCCGAGGTATCGACGAAACCACTGCTCAGCAGTTGGCCGATTCCGGACTTAAAATTGGTGATCTGAAAAAGATTGACAAAGATATGCTGATTGAGAATTACGGCCTCAAAGCCGATATCGCTGACGGTGTCATCTCAATCATCACAGCAGGACCTCAAAGTCACGGAAAAGAGCGATATTTGTCAAAAGTTCTTGCTCCAGAGAAAAAGCAGGAATCGAAGATTGAAGAAATAAAGTTCCAGCGCAAACAAAAAGATGTACTCACTGAGTTGGCCGAGCAAAAAGAACGGCTAAAAATCGCAATAGTCGAGGCTTTTCGAGCAAAAAAACTCATTATGAACAGGCTTGGAAAAACTGTTGAATTGATAGTTAAGCTCGAAAATAATCTCCATGATGAAGGTAAAGATGATCAAAAAGTTAAGATTCGTGATCAACTTGAAACTCGAGGACTAGAGGCTGCTCGTGACCATGAAATGCTTGAATTAGAAGGTACGCCTCAAGATATCGTAGATTTTCGACGCAAACATGTCCCTGCGCTTATCTTCCATGCTTGTCCGAACTGCGGTGATGAAATGGACCCTCGCCAAGCTCGTGATCAAGACCGTCCCGAAGATTGGGCATTCATGTGCTGGGAATGTGAAACAAGTTTCACGCCTGAATTATCAACTTTGGTTGAAACTCGACTTGAAAACGGTACTCGAATCAAGATTGACCCCGACATGAGACCCCGAAACCCAGTTCCTCCTAAGCCTGCTTCGATGGACTTGACGAGCATGAATGAACTTATTCGCAAAGACCTAGAAGTCACGGGAGCAACTGCCGACGAGATGGTGAAGGCTGTTGAAGAAGGTGGTTTGTCTGGCGGTCTTATGGATATCAATGACTGGATTGACCAAACTTTGGCTGCCAAGGACTACATTCAAGCACAAGAAGACCGAGAAGACTTCATTCTCAGAACTGGTGCCGGTGCTACGAAGTTCAACAAGTGGATGAAGAAAGCTGGTCTGTTCTTCAACAAGCAGACCGGCCGCTGGACACGTCACAAGGACATGCGCTGAGGTGTTTTGATGTCCGCCAATGCGGTAGCCGAAAAGGACGCCCCGGTTGTTCAAACATCAGTTCCAATTGTTCGGTTTCTTCAGGGAGCAACACTACTCGGCCAAACTCCATTTGTTGAGGGGCTGACGCTTGTCGAACATGCAGAGCAGGCTGGTGTCGAAATTCCAACGAACTGCACTTCAGGTACATGTGGAGCATGTATGGTGACCCTACAATTTGGAGAAGTTCCTTTACCTGACGATCTCCCGCCAGGCTTAGATGAATACTTGGTAGAAGAAGGCGCTCGACTAGGGTGCATAGGCAAGCCGATCGGAGATGTCGATATTGATATTCGACCACCGCTGTAGGGGGTTGTTGGATGCTGTTTGGATGGTCAATGAGCGATTGGATTATACTCGTAGTTGATGTTGTTGCAGTTGTACTAATCTTTCGATTCCTCTCATGGAAAATTAAGCATAAGTTAGAGGAAGTTGAACAACGTCAAAAATTTTCTCTCCGCCAAAAAAAATCCGCCCGTGAAAACAAATCGGGTGACCAGGAAACAGATGAGAATGGCCATTGAGCCTTTACGAAATCGCACATTAAACCTACGAATCCGAAGCGCGAGTGTTCAAGAACCGTGGACGCCTATCGTGATGTATGTCCAGTCGGAGCGATGTTACGACTGGCCCGTTACCCATCGGCCAATTTGTACAAATGGTCCGGCGTACAGTAATTCAGGACCCTTTATTTCGAAATCAGGCTTTGAAAGGCGAAGTAACACAATGGAAACAATACGCAAGTGGGCACACCTACTTTTCTCTTCGTGATAATGATGGGCAAATGAATGCAGTAATTTGGAAAGGCAAGTGTATTGTTGACTCCAGCATCAAAGAGGGGAGTGAAGTCGTTGTTCTAGCGTCATTGGACCTCTATGCAAAACGAGGAAATATTCAGTTGGTTGTCGATAAAATAGAACCGGTAAGTGTACTCGGTGAATTAGAGAAAAAGAAGCGAGAATTAATTGAGCAACTCAAAAGAGAGGGGGAGTTTGATAGAGCTCGTCGTCCGATTCCCCCGGTTCCTAAACATATTGCCTTGGTCACTGGTGCTGGTTCCGCCGCTCTATCAGATATGCAACGATTAATTGAAAATCGCTGGCCAGGATTGCGGAGAACGGTGATTGGGGTCTTGGTCCAAGGACCAAAAGCTGCGGAAGAAATAGTTCGAGGGTTGGCCATAACGCGAAAGCTTAGCGATCCAAAACAGGCAGAAAAAAGAGGCGAACCACCGGTCGACCTCGTCATCTTAGGACGAGGAGGGGGGTCTCCTGAAGACTTGTGGGCGTTCAATCTGGAGCCCGTAGCACGGGCCATTTTGGCAAGCCCAATCCCCTTGGTATCTGCAGTAGGTCATGAATCTGATATTTTAGTCTCTGATTTGGTTGCGGATTTACGCGCCTCTACTCCATCTGATGCCATTGAACGAGTCGTTCCTGCCCGTAATGAAATAGAACTTTTTCTCGACGAAATGAACGAACGACTCACCATTGCTTCACGCCGACAAATGGCTGACTGCCGTCAGGTGTTAGCCGTACTACAATCGAGACTTCTTGTAGCGCCAATCATCGGATTAAACCGTGCCAAAGGTGAAGTCATAAAACTCTCAGCACGATTGAAAATGGCCGCACATCAGAGTTTAGCACGTCAATCAACTCGTCTTGCTCAACTCGAGGCGTCTTTAATTGCAATTCACCCACAACGAGTACTTGAGAGGGGTTATTCAATGACTCAATCGGCAGATGGCACGGTCCTAAGCAGTATTATCGGTTTGAAAAGCGGGCAAGATGTGATTCTTAATTTTGCGGATGGTTCTGCAGGTGCACAGATTAAAAAAATAAACAGTGAGGGGAAAAAATGAGTAATGATAAACCGACATACAGCGAAGCAGTTCAGCGGCTTGAAACCATCGTTTCAACATTAGAACGTGGAGGAATGGGCCTTGATGAAACCCTCAAATTATACGAAGAAGGGGCCGAACTACTCACGCTTTGTAAGCATGAATTAGCGGCTGCGGAAGGTAAACTGAACGAATTACAATTGGATGAAATAGAAACTGAACTTGAATCAGAAAAACAGTAATGTGAGTTAGGTTCAGCGACAGGTGGTGAAATATTGAAGCCGAAGAAATTACTTTCGATTCAGCGGAGATTGACTCGTTTGTTTCGTACATGGAGGGACCCCCATGCTGAGCATCCCCTTTCAGAAACCGATCAAATCCGTGGAGTTGAAGTCTCAGATGAAGGAATTGTTCAGATTGTCATGGTGCCTGAACGACCACATTGCCCATGCTGTTTGTATGACTTAAAGGACTTAAGAGAAAAAATACAATCGCTTCGAGGAGTCGCTGGCGTTCAACTCAAAATTACCGATGTACCTGCTGCGGAACGATGGACTCGGGTTCTTAATCCGGAATGACCCTGGATTTTAGAACTAAATAAACCGGTAAAGACCAGCCAAGAACTGAGGTTGTCCAAGCGATCAAAGAACCAACATATACACCAAATTCAGGAAGTGAATACATGGCCACTAATGCATAGATTGCCACACTTGCGCCTCCTAATGCCATTGGTCCAGCAGCCCCACGAGGAACTGTTGAACCTTGAGCTAGCCAAAGTGCAACCATGCTGGTAAGAAATATTGCAGGGAACACCGCAGCGAGGCCCGCTACAAACGCTTGGCCCGTACTGGATAGCCAAACTGCGATTCCGATAGCGATTGCAGCAGCGCTTCCTCGAAGGACAAGAATTGGTAGTGCGACACTCTGCTTGCCCTTAGGTGCTGCACGATTGTTCCAGTTCATCCAAACAGCCAGGCCGACAAGTACGAACAGTCCGAATAATGCAATCCATACTGAAGCAATTCCATACTCAACTGCGAACTGCACGCCAAACAAAACGGATAACCCGGTGAGGCCCCAAACGCCCAGAGAGCCGACGGTAGTCATGAAAAGAGGTCGTTTTGAATTCTCGAGATAAGGGGGGAGAACAATCCAAACTCCAAGGAAAAGGCTGTTAATCAGCATACCGTAAGGAACGATGATTAAACTTTGAATCAGAAGTAGTTCACCACCTGCTAGGTACATTCCCGCTGCTGCAGGAACGATAGTGGATGGCATGGTTCCGAGTAAACCTCCGGTTAATCCGCCCCATCGTTCAATTGCTAGAGTCACGAGGATTGCCACTATGCCTGCAATTACTGCAGAAATGAAAATCGAAGTTGTCAACATCTCGTATCTCCGAAAGAGATTTACTCAAATGGGTCCAAGTGGACAATTTGGTCAACGTCTATTCTTTTGTAACCACGTTCACGTGCATTTTCCGCTGCTTTGGAGAGCATCGCCCTCATCCAGCCAAGAGACATTAAAGTCTGCATTTTGGTAATGGATTCGATGAAATGAACAGGATTTCCTCCAAATTGGGTATTGCTTCGAATATCTGATTCCAATTTTTCGATGACAAGATAATATGTCTCAATTAATTCCTCAACAGCATCCTTGGTAACGGGCATCTTTGCATGCGTTTTGGCAAGTGACAAGAGAGAGGACTCAGTGAGAATTCCACCGCCTTGACTAATCACGAAATCCTCGGTTTGAACTGCAACTGGAAGCGCTTCACTCTCATTTTCACTTTTTACATTCATTCCAGCAACAGCGATTTCAAGATGGCGGGGCTTTATGGTCGCAACTCTGTCTTTTTCAGCCGCTACTTCTGCATGATAAACCAGTTTTGAGAGGTATTTTTCCACTTGAGCAATACCCGCTTGTACTGCGGCAGAACCCACTGATTCAACATTCTCGATTTGATCAATCATAAGTTCCCGAGTACGATTGTAATTCAGACGGGTGCGGTAAGGGTCATCAAGGGTTTTTCGTTCTGGGTCTTGAGCAAGTGTCGCGGCCTCCATTTCGGGAACAAAACGTTGAATTTCATCGCAAGCTAGTTCGACAAGTTGTTGCTTAACTGCACCTGAGAGGCGCATTTCAGTAAAATTTGATGCGACTGCTCCTATGTGGCCAGTGGAGTAAGGTTTTGCCATAGAGTGAACACAACACAGACGCAACTTGAACACTATGGTTGATTTATTTGACTACTCAACCATGCCATCGTCTCGTCCCATGGCTTGAGAGATTTCCCATGCATGTAAGCATTCGTGGCCACCCAGAAAACCACCGGCCTCTCTGCTAGGACCAATGAATTCTGAGCCACAAAATTGACAAAATACACTAACTATCGGTTCATTGTAATAGGTTCCATTGGGCGTCTTTCGAACAGGAATTCGTTTACCAACATCCTCTGGACCCCATCCCTCTAACTTTTCACATATCTCTTCGTCTTGCTGTTCTTGTGTCATTTCTACCACTCCGTTAACCATGGCCATGCACCATCGGCAGACACCGGGCGCATTCCCTCTGAATCACGAACCCAAGTATCTTCACTGCCAATACTCCCTTGTTCGTAGACAACCTTGGGTTCGATTGCCATCGTCCCACCCACCGGAAGGGGCCGGTCAAATCCAGCAGCCACGACTGGAGATTCGTCCAATTGAAGGCCAACTGAATGGCCTAAAAATCGACTTTGATCAGGACTCATCCCCATCAAATGATGTTCATAACCAAGTTCAACTGCCAAAGCATATGCTTCATTCCATGCTTCTTCACAAGTTCGACCTTGGTCTAAAACATCGACTACTGTTTCCTTAATTGCAACTGTGTCGTCAAGACGTTGGTGCCACAATTCAGAGAGATTTCCTGCAACAAACATACGCGTCATATCAACAATATATCCACGATGCGCATGCACTAAATCCACAAGCACGGGTTCATTCAGTTTGATGCGGTGAAAGCCGGAGCCCATTCCTGCGAGTGGATGTGCGCCTGTTCCGCCGACTGCTGAATCAAAAAAGGACGGAATGCCTCCGGCCCGGCCCGATACGATGACTCCTCGGTCACATTGCAAAGGGAAGCGGCGCATTTGTACAGTTCCGCCAAATCCTTCTGAGCGACTTACTGCTTCAGCGGCGGCAACCAATTCTAGTTCTGTTATACCTTCTCCACCAACGGCCTTAACCGCTTCAAACATTCGAAACTGTACTTCTGCTGCCGCATCCATCTGGTCAATTTCCCATCGAGACTTTACCTCTCGTTGACCGTGAATAATGGATGTGACGTCAGGGCAGGTTCCGAGTTCACTCAGCATCTTTTGAAATCGCTGAGAAAAGGTTGCAGGTAATTCGCCGAATTGTAGGCCAGGTGCTGATGTTGCACCTCTTTGACGCAACACCTCGACCAATTGAGATGAACGAGGGAAAGGTTGAATCTCGTGGGGTGAGTTCGCACCTCCCCCTTCATATGCTGCCCTCTTCAAGGAGCGTCGTACAAACAAAACACTGCGACTGTTTTCTGCAACACTGGAAGGTATGTACATTGAAGCGTTCTGTCTGCCACCTGAATAATAGTATAAATCAACAGGGTGCTGAATAAAGGCACCAGAAATCTTGGCCTGACTCAACAACTCACTTAGACGGTTTTGGCGGGCTTCAAGTTCCGAGGCGGGGACTCTCCAATCCTCGCCTTCAGGACCTACGAGGTCTGCTTCATCCCAATCGGTCATACAACCACGCTACTGGCAACCGTTCAAAACGGCATCGCTTAAACTTCGATTTGGGGGGCAGTCCAAGACTCTGTTTCTTCGAGCCGTTGTCGTGCAATCGAGCAATAATCTTCTGACAAATCGATGCCGATGTATGTTCTGCCGGTACTTTTAGCAGCAACGCATGTCGTTCCTGAGCCGTTAAATGGGTCGAGGACAACGTCGCCAGCAAATGAATACATCTCTATGCATCGTTTTGGAAGTTCAACTGGGAAAGGTGCTGGGTGATTAACTCGCGATGCACGTTCAGTTGCAAAGGACCAGATCGATTTCGTATGTTGAATGAAATCGTCACGAGGAATCGTATCGATACGCCCCTCTTCTCGCTCAGATTTCTCACGCAATAATTTGTAATTGCCCTTTGAGAACACCAAAAGATACTCATGAACATCTCGTAAACATGGATTGCTTGCCGATTGGAAGGAACCCCAAGCACATGAAGACCCAGCGCTAGCAGATTTATCCCAAATAATTTCACCTCGCATGAGGAACCCCAATTGATTCATCATGAGATTGATGTGACTCGACAATGGAATGTATGGTTTGCGTCCAAGGTTTGCTACATTCACAACCATACGCCCCCCCGGTACAAGGACCCTGTAACATTCTGCAAAAACACTGTACAACATCTCAAGGTATTCGCTCAATGATAAATCCTCATCGTATGCTTTACTGGCATTGTAAGGCGGAGATGTGACCACCAGGTGCACACAATTGTCCGGAATTTCGAGATTGCGGGAGTCTCCGTGAATGACTGTATCGGCAAGAGTCGGAGGCAATTCTTGCTTTGTACCGACATCTCTGCTTGAGACAATACCGTCGTACATTCGACTACCGTAATATTTTGATGAGTCATGACCTTCTCTCCTCGAGACTCCAAAGGACGAGGTGCTGGTGCTTGCTCTCTTACGAGGACCCTTGAGTGACTCATCGACATGAGGTTCCTCTTGCGCCATCTATTGTCAGCGGTCTTCGGAGATATATCACCTTTCGCGCAGCCCAGGTGTTCTAGACGCGCGGTTGTGGGGTGAAGAGTGGTTTCCGAATACAAGGTTCAGCCGTTGCAATCAAAAACCGTGGGCACTTGGACAGCATAATGGCGAGAGTGTTGACCCTCGACAACGTCAACATTGACAATAAGACTGTTCTTGTACGAGTTGATATCAATTGCCCGCTTCGACCAGACACAAAGGCGTTCCTTGACACTACTCGGATTAAGGCAATTGTTCCCACACTAAATCGATTAATCGGTGCTAAAGTGGTATTATTAGCACACCAATCTCGACCGGGAAAAGATGATTTTACCTCAACACTCGGGCATTCAAGAGAGCTGGGGCGTATTCTTGGCCGTCCCGTCAAATGGGTGGATGACCTCGCCGGACAAAAAGCAATGATGGCTATTGAAAGCATGAAAGTTGGAGAAATCCTCATGCTGAACAATGTACGTATGTACGAGGAAGAAATAAACACAAAGGGTGATTTTCACCAGCTTTCAGAGACAACGATTGTTCAAAATCTCGCGAGTGTTGCTGATTTATTTGTCTATGATGCCTTTGCCTGCGCTCATCGGAGTACCGCCTCAGGTGTCGGATTTACTCATCTCATCCCTTGTGTCGCTGGAGAATTGATGAACAATGAAATCACAAAACTTGATCGCGCCCTAGAGAATCCAAACCGTCCGTGTCTCGCCATCTTAGGTGGTATCAAAGTGGACGATTCAATTGCAGTGGCAGATAACATGCTACGAAACAATATCTGCGACGAATTTTGGCCCACTGGGGGGGTGGCAAACTTATTGCTTGAACTTTCAGGCCACGATATCGGTTCACTGAATCATGATTTCCTTGTCAAAGAACTCGGTAAAAACTGGCACCAAACGGTTGAAACTGCGAAATCATTGCTGGCTGATTTCAAGAAAAAGATTCACCTTCCGGTCGATGTGGCAGCGCATATCGAAGATAATCGAGTTGACATCGATGTTGGAGAACTGCCCATTGAAGCGCCAATTTTCGACCTTGGAATTCAATCTATTCGGAATCTCTCATCGGCAATCAAAACAGCGGGAACAATCCACCTCAACGGCCCCGCCGGAGTGTTTGAACGCCCAGACTTCGCTTTTGGAACCGTCGAAATGTTGAATGCATGCGCTGAATCTGAGGCATACGTAGTGGTAGGAGGCGGACACACTGCCACACTCATCGTGAAGCACGGCCTCCGAGATAAAATGGGTCATCTCTCTACTGGGGGTGGAGCCTGTTTAGATTATATCGCAGGTAAAAATCTTCCAGCCGTTGCAAGCCTTGAAGCCAGTGCCAATGCATTCACACTGAATATCCAAAGAGCAGTTGACCAGTAAGAGAGCCACTGGGGAGGTTCGAACTCCCGACCTCCTGATTACGAATCAGGTGCTATACCAGCTAAGCCACAGTGGCGCAAATCTATCGCAGAGATGAAGAGACATAAGCCAAACGGTTGAAAGCGTTCATGAGGGTTGAGGGCAACCCGTAGACATGGCCGAGGACATGAGTGTACGGTACCGCAACGCGGTGCTCTACGACGAGCAAGGCCACAAATACATCGGAGATGTTCTGCTTCACGATAACGGCGACTGGACTGAATCAAAAGGAGATGAGGATGTTCAGCGTGACCTTGATGGGTCAAGCCGCCTAATTACTCGAAGTCTGCAGAATTGGCACACACATTTGGCCATGCAGCTGAATGCTAGGGATTTTAGCGATGGGTTTCCTCTGCATCGCTGGCTCAATGAAGCCATTTTTCCAACAGAAGCTAAATTGAATCCAGAATATGTCCGTGTAGGCGCACAAGCTGCTGCTGCTGAAATGATTCGAACCGGTTGCTCATTCGCCGCAGACATGTATTTTTATCCAGCAATAACCGGTCAAGTTCTCACCGATGCTGGACTTCGCGGACTGATTGGTGGCCCGGTGAGCGATGCCGCTTTACCGTCTCACCCCGACGCCGCATCGGCTTTGGACGAGCTCGACTCAATACTGAAAAATCAGAATCCTAACGATATGATTCAGTATGCCATCGCCACTCATTCAGTCTATTTGTGCAATGAAGATACTCTCCGTAGAGCATCTGAACTCGCTGAAAAACGTAATGCTCGTCTGCACATACATGTAAGCGAGACTCGCAAAGAAATCTCAGACTGTCATGATAAAACCGGGCTTTATCCGATTGAATATTTGGATAGCATCGATTTCTTCAAACCTGGAACGGTCTGTGCCCACGCTTCATGGGTCAAGAAAAATGAAATCCGAATGCTAGCCAATCATCAATCAACTGTGGTCCACTGCCCATCTTCGAATATGAAAATAGCATGCGGAGGAACTTTGTCCTATCCTGCCTATATGCAGGCTGGAGTTGATGTCAGAATCGGTACGGACGGTGCGGCTTCTTCTGGAAACGGCCTCAACATGTTAGCGGAAGCCCGTCTTGCGGCACTCGTTCAACGACATGACCATTGGGATGCTACTCTTTTACCAGCAAATGATGTCTTCCAAATGGCAACAAAAGGGAGTAAGGATTGGGCTGTCTGGGACTTGAATGACATTCGCATGCGGCCGCTGGGTAGAAGTGGAAATCGGCATATGGCCAACCTCGTGTTCAATGGCGCAGAATGTCTTGACTTGTGGGTAAATGGAGTCGATGTGCGCCTCAACGGAAAAACAAATTCAGTTGATGAGATGAAGGCATGGAATGAACTCGATAGTGCAGTTGAAACCTACTACGAAGGCGTAGAATAATTACTTCATTCTGGAAAGTCCAATTCCACCAATTCCCATCAAAAACGCGAATAAGTACGTTGCTGCGCCCGCAGTAAATTGAACTTCGTAATCTACATTCAATTCCGTACCCTCTGGAAGCTGGCCTGACTTTGTACCAATTCCTGCAAAATATTCACCCGTTACAACATCCCATTCCATCCCTTTTGAGCCATCTTGCCCAGTAGATTCGTATCCATTATCTCCAAATTGACAGGTTTGACTATTGGATATCGATTCCAAAAGCGCACCTCCATTCGAACGGATACTGTCACACTGAGCTTTCTTACCCTCATCGGCAATAACGAGGAAAACATCATTGCGGTCCCAAGTAATCGTGGTCTTTGCACCAACAAATAACGGGACTGGGTTGCTTGGAATAGCCTCATCTGAAAAGAACACAAACCCCTCAACATTCGGAGTGGGAAGGCCTTCGACCTGCCCTTGGGCTGTGTAGCCAATTGTTCCAAAGATCATAATCAATACTGCAATTGCAGACAGAGCAATGCCAATTTTTCTGTTTCGGGCCAAAGAATCACCTCACATTTGGAAGAAAGCAAGTGCGAGAATCACGTAACAAGCGAGTAACATCGTGCCCTCTAACCAATTGGATTTACCGTCACTCATAATAGAATTCGCAATAAGTACCGAGATAAACGTTGCCGCAGTCTCTAGCAACCCAAATTCAAGAGTTAGTCCAACCCCAAGGAACCAAGCAAACAAGATCATTACTGGAGCAACGAATAAAGCAATTTGTACACTACTGCCTATCGCAATGGCAATGGAAAGATCCATTTTGTCCTTTCCTGCGACAAGTACTGCAGTGAAATGTTCCGCTGCATTACCGAAGAATGGAAGGAGAATGACACCGATAAACAGTTCGGGGAGATGCCACTTTTCTACTGCCACCTCAAGGCTGTGAACCAGTATGTGGGCCATCCAGCCAACCAAAATAGTCGAGAGAATCAGCAATATCCAAGCATCCTTAATGGTCATTTGTGGAGATTCGTGTGCACCATGACTCGACTCGGTAGCAAACACATCAACGTGTGTCTTAAGCTGGAAGAGTAATGCTAGCCCGTAAATTAGGAGTAAGACAATCGCAGCATAGTGAGAGAGTTTTTCGACATCTCCAAGGCTACCTCCTGAATGATGCACTGCACTAGGGATTATGAGAGCGACGATGGCCAAGAGCAGTAATGAACCGTTCATTTGACCTGTGTCTTGATTAAAAGTTTGAACTTTATGATTTACTCCACCCCAAAACATCGCAAGACCGAAGACGAGCAAAAGGTTGCCTAGAATTGAACCGATGAGCGATGCTTGAGTTACCGTAATCATTGTCTCTGCAATCTCATCATTTTTGGAGGCAGCATACAGCGCCAAACCGGCGATAATCATCTCAACAGCATTGCCAAAGGTGGCATTAAGAAGTCCACCAACAGCCTCTCCGGTTCGTAATGCAATTTCCTCTGTCGCTTTACCCATGAGAAAGGCCAGTGGCATAATAGCAATCATCGAGAACAGGAATGCAAGACCACCCATATGTGTAGCATTGGCATAAAGCGCCACGGGAATGGCTAGAAGAAGAACATTCAATTTATTTTTACGTGGGTCAAAAGAAGCAAAAAGATGATCAATTTCTTGAGCAATTTCTTCGCTTACATCTTTTGCATCTTGGGTTGTTGTCGGTTCCGACATGATTGTGTCGAGAAGGGCTTAGCCCTTGACTTCACCGCCCGTTGAAGTTCAATCATTACCTTTTTTGCGGCCAACAGTTCGACGCTTAGGTGCTTTTCGAGGTGCAGCACGACGGCCAACAGAACGCTTCTTAGCAACAGGTTTCTCTTCTTCATCCTCATCCTCGTCATCATAAGCACCCCAATCGATACCGTCATCGTCGTCATCTGAATCCTGTTCGATTTTAGGGACGTCCTTCTTTGGACGGGTTTTTCTTTCTACGGTGTTGACTGCAAAGGGGTCTTCATCATCATCTTCTTCGGGTTCCGCTGATTTTTCGTCTTTCTTTTCACTGGTATCGGTAACGGCCGCCATATCAAGTTCTTGAGATGTGCCGATAAATTCGGACATCCAATCTTCATCTTCACCTTCTTCATCTGAATCTTTCTTTTTCTTCGGACCACTCATACTGCTTTGTATGACCATAATCATTACAATCACTGAGAGTATGAAGATTCCTGAAAGAATCCAGACCAAGATGTATGGAGGATCGGTCATGGAAGGATTCACAATAACTGGTTCCGGCTCAGGTTTCAATGATTCCACATAATTACACGAAGTCGTTCCATCCAATCTATTACGGCATTCGTCTACAACAAAAATCACGTAGGTCGAACGTTCGTTCCCTGCTGAGTCAATGGCCCTAACGAAAACAGCATGCTCACCAGGCAAGAAATTGCCTGCTGTGAATTCGATGTCCAAAACAAGTGAACTGTTATCGCCCTCCAAATTTGTAACTTCGGTGGCTTCAGTCCATGGTGTTGAAATCGATTCCGAAGTTCCATAGTTGTAGGTAAACTTGTACTGGAATGAGTCGATTCGAACATCATCAAGAGCACCTGAAAGAAGCTGGATCTTGTTTCCGTAAAGGTACTTTGAATTCGCATCTTCACTTGACGAAGGAGAATAAATCACTACCTCCGGAGGTACAGCGTCAACTGCCCGGTCCGACCATGACTGTACTGCCTTGTTGTTGGCCAAATCTTCCATTGAGACTTCGAACTTGAGCGTTCCAGGAGGTGTTGCAGCGGTAATGAAGAAATCAAGTTGGTAAACAGGACCTCGGTCTGGATTGCCGACATTCTCTTGTATCAATGCCATCTCTTTCTCCCCTCCAAGAATATCACCGCCTCCAATGGTTGTGATGTTGAGCATCGGGCTGATATCGAGATATTCATCGAATTCGATCTGAACTTTGTAGTCTCCAGCAATGAGAGACGGGCTGGTAAATGCTTCATTGTTGTCGTTGATGAGTGAAATCGTAGCTTCGGGAGACTTTGTGTCTTCGGTCACTTTGATTGCATTGGATCCGAAACCGGAGTATGTCTCGAGATCGCTATTGCCCCATTGGTCAGCGACAATGACCGAATACCAGACCTCTCGGTCGACATTGTCTGGAATATCTACTTGTCTGAAAAACGTGTTTTCTGTGGAGGTACCAGCTGCGATATTGTCAATGGCTATCTCCCATCCTTCGTCTTCGATTGAACTGATTTCACTTTCATCTTCACCAAATGGCTCTCCATAGTGGCGCCAAACTTGGTAGACTTCGTTAATTTCATTCGAGTTAAACCATTCAATGGTCACCTTGTTGAGATAGCCAATCGATTTCACTTCCTTCATACTGGCTCGAGACGGATATGTGGTATCTTCTTCATTCCCTTCAGCAATCTGGAACATGTTTTGTGTCAGATTTTTGTACATGTAAGTCTCCGAAAGGTGACCATAAAGTGCCTCAGTTGTGACAAAGTAATACGGCCTAGAACTCACGAGTCCTTCTTCAAGTTGTACATCGAAATAGCCAACACCATCGCTCACTGAACCGAGCCATTCTAGAGACTCATTGAAATTCGCCCATTCTCCCGCAGTAACTCTCCAACCAGCTTTCCACACATGGTAGATTTCGCCTTCGACACCGAGTTGGTCGGTCCATGTGACACGCGTCGTTTTGTTACCAATAAATTCTGCATGAACGTTCGTAGGTTCAGCAATCCATGGGCTAAATGCGTCTTCTAAGACGCCGTCGGAACAGGATATTTCGGAGGTATTGACGTCATATGTGCCGTATACATCAACAATCACTACGCAATAGTAAGCATAACCAAGACGACCGATTGGGACTTCATAATCGAACTGTTCTTTATCTTCGTCAACCGTCGCAATCAACTGAACATCTGAACGAAGAATATCTGAAAATGGAGAGTCTGACATGTAGACTCTGTATGATTCCCCATCTTCGCCTGGAGCATCTAACCAGCTAATTGTAGTGGTCCCACGACCGTTGTAAATACTTGGAGAGAAACTAGCTGTGTACAAATTCACTGGCGCTGGCGGCATGTTGTCTTCGCGTACCGGCGATGTCATTGCGTTGTTTGAGAGGAAGCGAATGTCTTCATAGTCAGTGGTTCCATCTGTCCAATTTGGAAGAAGATAATTTACCGAGTAATACGCCTCTCTATCCGTATTTTCAGGAATATCAATTACGTATTGTGATGTGCCAGCAGGCAATTCCCAACTGACTGTTTGGAAGTTAGACAATATACTGGTGTTCGACCTTGAAACTGGAGAGGAGGTTCTGTACAATTGTATTCGGTATGCATTATCACCTGATTCGGGTAAAATCGGGAATATGTCGTTGTAGTTAATCCACTGGACAGTTGTTTGACTGGTTTCAGGGTCATAGGAAGATGCGATGTTGTAAGGTGTGCGAATTGGGGTTGTTTGCTCCAATACAGGACTCCCAAGGGTCGATGCATTGGTATCGAGATCAAAGACTTCCGTACCGTCTCCAAGAATCGTAGTAATGCCGTAGTAGAACGATTGATTCACTCCTGGCGATACGAGGAACGATGTAGAATGGTCTGCCACAGTTCCGTTAATGCCTCGGCATTTGAATGGGTCGTTTCCAACTTCGAAAGAAGAACACGCTGTAATGTTGGTTACAAATGGAGTGAGGGAGTTGATTGTTGCTGGAGTTATCGGTTGGTCGGAGCGGTAAACATTGTAGGTCGCTGTAAATAGGCCAGTGAGGATTGAACTATCGATGTCAATGTTACGCCATGTCACGGTTGTCGTCTCTGAAACAGGGTCGAAAACAGCTGAAATATCCTGTGCCTGTAAACTGGCTGGATCACCAATATCCTCTGCATTTACGTTGCTGATTGGAGTCAGGGCCAGCAGCATACATAGCACAAGAAAAATCGCTTTTCTTTTGCCTTCTTTACCGAGCAATAAGACTGTCATCAATCTACTGTCGCATGCAACGGTTAAGAGCATGTCGGATATTCAATGGCTAAAACGGATGTTCAAGACACCCCTACGGGGTACGAAGTTTCGAAATTATTCTTCGGATTGGGAATGATTCGGCTGAGGGAGAGGGTCCTCTGAATCAATACGCATAATTTCAGATTTCGCTTGTTGAAAACGAACCAAAAAAGTCCACAACCCGCCGAATGCAGAAATCAAGACGACGACACTTAGTGGATTGATTGGAATATGATCAAGAAAACCCGGATACATTCCGAAGTCTTCAATCCCTGCGTGAAGGAATATGCCGGTTAAGAATATGGCTATTACGCTTAAAATGGTCCTATCTGCTCTGGAAAAACCACGATAGTTGCGTGAACCTGCTACGGCCTGAGCTTGTGTCCCCATGTACGAACCGAGTAGAGTGAGCCATGCAGCAGCCAAACCGAGTGTCAAATCACCTACAAAGACAGAACCAGCAATACAGATTAACCAAACTGCATCAAGCAATCGGTCGAATGTATGGTCCAGATAGTCCCCCCAGCGGCTGACTTTGCCAAATTTTCGGGCAATAGGGCCGTCAAGGCCGTCCATTGCCATTGCAAGAATAATCAAAAATCCTCCACCGAAAAGCATGTTGGCACCATAAGAGGAATATTCTGAAGTTAGTACTGCAAGACCGCCTAGAATTCCTACCGGTAGTGCGACCCATGTTACAGTAGATGGTTTTACGTTTGAGAACATTTCTAAAATCGGATTAAGTATCCCTTCCCAGGTATCTCGTAACTTCTCTAAAGCCATGGCAATCGCTCATTGGGCCGTGGGGGGGGATGTTGGTTGTTGCGGTAAGTCAGCAGCAAAAACCACGACTTACAACCAATCAACAGCAGACGAACTCTCTTCTTGTTCAAGAGCAGGGCATCCGTCATCTATCCAATCGGTGACCAATTGGACAATACTCTGAATCGGTGCATCGGTTGTATCAATTTCAAGAACAGGAACTGAAATCTCAAACTCATGAATCTCAGACCAAGTACCTGCTACCATCTCCCACTCCACATTGGCAGTGATTTTCGACTCCGAATATCCGCGCTTGACTAAGCGCTCTTGTAGGTCCTTAGGTTTGCAGCGCAAAAGAACGATTGCATCTACATCTAAAAAATGTGAGAGGTGACCATCGATAAGAGTAACCTCTGATGATTCAGATTGCCATTTCTCTGAAAGTTCGTGGATGTCGATTGGAGCAGATTCATCGTTTGAATCTACATCTCCTAAGCAGCCAAATTGCTTGGCTAAATCTTTCAATGATGCAACAATATACTTCTCCAGCAATTGTTCACAGAGTGTTGTTTTTCCAGTCCCTGGTGCGCCCGTTACCGCTACGGATATGCCTTTGTCCACAAACACGCTATGTCATCGAATAGATAAACAAAAAGGTTGATTGTCTGTAAAAAAACTTGAACAAAAGACGGCAACAAGTTTGCGTGAGGTGAGGAAAGGAATCAAAGGTCACCACCCCTAGGACTGTATGTTGCTATGTTTGGAATGAACGACCCTGCTCAAACATTACTCCAATTGGAGCGTTATGTCGAGGATGGGCGTTTGGAAATGTCAGAAGTTATGGCGATTCAGTTCACTGAAATGTTCCTCGCTGACAAGAAACGCGATGTTGAAGCGCAAATTATGTTGGTTAAAGGGCTACGGATTTTATGTGATGTTTTTCTTGTTCGAGACAAGCCCAAAAGGGGTATCTCAACAGTAAAAATTCTTCATCGTGAAAGGAAAAAGCTGACTCGCTCACTCTCGGCTGGAGCACCCCATTTACTGGAGAAAATGACTCCAGCAGCTGAAGACTACCGCCGCGCTGGCAAGATATATGCTCTCGCTGGTAAAAAAAGTGCAGCAATGAGGGCGTTCTCTCGCTGCGAAAAATTATCCAGAGGGAATGTTGCATGCGCCTTGGATGCGTGCCAACTTCTCCCAATGAACAAAAAAACCGTTTCTCGATTGAATTTGGCTGTCGAGGTAGCAGGCCCTGTTATTTTTACCAACGGTGAATTTGTTCTTGAACCCGAAAACACACCGAAAGCCAGCGTCAGTAATATCGTACTGGTATTGCAAAAAGCGATTGACGAAGGGATAGGCTCCACTGAATACTGCAAACTGACTATCCATCGGTTAGAAGATGAAAAGGCTGCCATTGAACGCGGTGAAGCCGCTGCAAATGCGCGACTGCAGGCGGCCATGGATCTTCTCAAGCCGCAGCATGATTACTACGAGTACTAGTGGTAACGAGAGATGGATTTGAACCATCGATCTCCGGGTTATGAGCCCGACGGGATATCCAGACTACCCCACCTCGTTATGGCTGTGGCTACCTCCTACCGTTTTTCAATGCACCGATGCATTAGATATCTCCTCTTTCATCGAAACGAGAGAAAATATCGCCTTTTAATGGTTTTTTTCCATTGCATTGATGAGGATGAGGTGCATGAGAGTAGTGTGCGGGGACATCGTTTTATTCCTATTTTGTTGTGCGCAACACTCCTATTGAGTTCAATCTCAGGTTGTCTCAGTGCTGAAGAGGATAATGGAAAAAGCAGCGTTATCGATTTTGTTGTGTACTATGATGCAACATCCGGAACCATTGAAGAAGTCATTCAAAACAATCAGCAAGTTTCTGAAAACGGCGTTGAATTGACGTTTGATTTTTCCTACACCAAATCATCTGCCGGAGAGATGGTTACGTTTTACTACATCCCGGGTGATGGTTCGAGTTCTGCTGAGACAAATGCTGCAGAAGGTGGTCAAGTGACCTATACATATCTGACTCATGGACTGTTTGATGCAGCTGTTGGTGCTATTGATGACCAAGGTAACGAATACTATGAGAACCTCACTATTCGAATCGATAAACAAATATCCTGGGCACAGGGGAACACTGCCGATCCAGACACAATGTCAATTGAGACGACACCGGACTGTGAATGTTCACCTCCCGAAAAAATCACGATTGACTCAACGATAACTAACCCGGGAAATCCTACGAATCCATTTGCACAAGGACAAACAGTCACGGTCACATGGAGATTACTGAATACAACCGACGCAACCGCATCTGAATCCGCTCCTGAACAAGTTGCTGACGGACAGGATGCAAACTGGATGCATAATCAATACTTCATCGAGCCGGGAACATGGAAACTCGAGGTCGATATCGAGGCTGAAGGAAACGGTGATGAACAAGTAACTGTCGACCACACCGTGAACATCAATTATGAAGCGGAAGAAAGTATTCCAAACCCTATGAGCGTACCTACGCAGGAAGAATAGTTTCACTTTCTGTTTTACTAAAAGTGAACTTAAAATGAAAAGTTCGAGCGTAGTTTACCGTTTTTGTTGAATTGAAAGAATGAAAATAGGCGTCAAACCAAACCTACCCTGTTTTTTTCATTCATATACCGTTGCCAAACCAGAAGGGGTTGGAAGTGAACAAAAATGCCTACCAAATCTAAGAAAAAAGCGAAACTCGATGTTGAAAAGAATGAAGACCCTACAGAGGAGGCACCTGTATTGATGCCGGAAGAAGAGGAGGTTCCTGAGCCGCTTATCGAAGATCTTCCCGGCGTAGGGCCTGCTACTGCTGAAAAGTTGAGAGAAGCTGGATTTGACGACCTATTGGCTTTGGCAGTCATGTCTCCTGGCGACCTTGCAGACCAAGCAGAACTTGGTGAAGCGGTTGCTACGAAGATTATTGCCGGAGCAAAGAAGATGGCAAATATTGGTGGATTCGTTTCCGGAGGGGCGCTCCTCGAGCGACGACGTGAAGTTCTGAAACTTTCTTCAAAAGTCGAATCAATAGACGATTTACTTGGCGGTGGGTTTGAAACTCAAGCACTGGTTGAAGTATACGGTGCGTTTGGAAGCGGTAAAACGCAAATTGGACATCAACTCGCAGTTAATTGCACCCTACCGATGAGCGAAGGCGGCTTTGATGGTGATGTATTTTATATCGATACTGAAGACACATTCCGTCCAGAGCGCATCACTCAGATGGCCAGAGGTCACGGCCTTGACCCAGATCAAGTACTGAGCAGAATACATGTGGCCCGAGCATACAATTCTGCTCACCAAATGCTTCTCGTCGATGAAATTAAGAGAATGAGCAAAGGATTGAATGTCAAAATGATAATTGTCGATTCCTTGACGAGCCATTTCCGTGCTGAATTCATTGGACGTGGGATGCTTGCAAATCGTCAGCAAAAACTCAATCGTCACCTCAAAGACCTGAAGCAACTCGCTGATGTGAACAACGCTCTGGTTTTGGTAACCAATCAAGTACACTCCAAGCCTGATGCAATGTGGGGAGACCCAACTAAGCCTGTCGGCGGTCACGTTCTAGCGCACGCCTCAACGTTCAGACTCTACTTGAGAAAAGCAAAGGGTGGACGGCGAATTGCACGATTGGTTGACTCTCCAAACCTTCCTGATGGTGAATGTGTCTACCAAGTCACACAGGAAGGCCTTCGGGACTAATGGCGTATTAAACAACCAGCAAAAATCGCAGTTTAATCCATTGAAAGTGGCGGCACATTCAAGGGTGCTTGTGCAAGCATGACCTACATGCGACACTTAATTGAGCGTGTTCTTGAACTCACTGAATCTGAAATGGCAAACTCGACTCCTGTTGCTCCACCAATGGGAGAAGGAAGCGAAGTTGAACTCAAAGCTCTGCTTGAATCTCTGCAACCTCGAATACGGGTCTATGGAGTTGGAGGGGCTGGTTGTAACGCAATAGGCCGCCTACACAGCGAGGGTTTGTTCGAAAATTCATACGTAACTGGTTATGCAATCAATACTGATGCACAGGCCTTGTTGATGTCCCCCATCGATGAAAAAGTTCTGATTGGAAGAACCGCACGAGGCAGAGGTGCTGGTGGCGATCCTGCGAAGGGTGAGGCGGCAGCACTTGAATCGGAATTGGTTCTTCGACGAATTACCAACGATACCCAACTGGCCATCATCACTGCCGGTATGGGAGGCGGTTCGGGAACTGGAGCTGCAGGACAAATAGCTCGGTTAGCAAAACAGCAAGGTGCAATGACAATCGCTGTAGTAACCTACCCATTCCAATCCGAGGGGTCCTTGCGAAAACAAAACGCAGAATGGGGCTTAGAGCGATTACGCGAACATTGTGACACTATTCTTGTGATTCCAAATGAGCGGTTATTGCAAATTGAAGGCGTAAAGGACTTACCGATTTCCAGTGCTTTCCGAGTAGGTGATGAACTGTTGGTTCGCTCAATTACTGGTGTGGCAGAACTGCTCACGATTGATGGAATGGTAAATCTTGACTTTGAGGATTTGCGAAGTGTCATTAATTTTGGAAGCGGAGTAGCAATGATTGGGTTGGGCGCTGCATCTGGACCTGGAAGGGCAGAGGCTGCAACGATGGAGGCATTACATTCTCCATTACTGGATATCGATGCTTCTGATGCTCGAGGGGCATTGATCAATGTTGTCGGTGGGTCGAACCTAACGCTCGGGGAGGCTGAGCATTGTGCAAAACTCATCAAAGAACAAATTTCACCACATGCCCAGATTATCTGGGGAGCAGCGGTAAAAGAGGAGCTCGATGAGGAGCTGCGAGTTATGCTGGTGCTAACTGGGGTTAAAAGTGAGCAAATCCATGGTGCAAGTGAAAACAGACAACTACGTGCCTTGCGAAATCAACAGATTGAATTCGTTAACTGATTACTTAATCGTCCTGTAAAGGAAGATGAAAAGCACAACTAATCCGCCGTACAAGATTGTATATTGTTCGGCATTAAGTTCATCCGATACATTTGGATGGGCTATATCTCCAACATACTGGCTGCCCGGGACCTGAATTCCATATGAATTCCACATATCTCCCATTGAGTTTCCGTTACCGTTTACTGCATTGCCATGAGCAACAAAATCTACTGAAGTAGTGTTGTCACTCGGTGCAGTCCATGTGAAATTCCATGCCCGTGAGGCACTTCCGGTGAAATTATGCGTCCAACCATCATCAATTATGTGTACTAAGGAAGAGTTCTCTGGCTCAAGAGTTCCGTCACTTACCAGGATGCGGAAGCCACCAATCGATGTGTTCTGGGATTGTACGACTGAACTTTCAATTTCCAGCGTAATATTGTATGTCTGAGCACTCTCAAATTGGGCAGGTAAGCCAAGTACAGCAACCACAGTAGCGTTGGATTGAGCACCATGACATACGCAACCATTGTCAGCCATGCTGCCAATTCCTGTAGGAGCACTGTCTGTAAGCGGCAAACCCGATACTGCAGTGGCAATTAGGAATAAAAAAACACTCATTCGATAAAAGAACATTGACCTTCAATACTACTCCAATGCGCGACTCATATGACTCTTTCCTCAGGACATACTCCATAGAAAATGTATCGGCGTGGTGTGCAGTTTTATCATCGCAACAAAAAAACATTCTTTCATGTAGTAGAAGGTCGATTTCATTCCGGTGCAAGATATGGGGCCATGGGATACAGTAGTAGAAGAAGTCGAAGAAGAAGTTGACATGTTTGCTGAATTAGGCGCCGTACGTCCAGGCCAAATGGCATCTGCAAATGTATCTGCCATGGGAACCCCTCAACCAAACACATACGACCCATTAGCAGCATTCATGGATGATGATGAAGAGGAAACGCTCGTTGCTGACTCCATGTTCGCCCTCAGTGATGAAATGTCCATTGCGCCAGATAACTCGACCGGCGACTTAAGCATGCCAAATCACCCGGCACCCGCTGTCCCTACTCAACAGTTGATGCCAATTTCAAATGAAGTGATTACTGAACTTCTTGAAGTTCTGGTGAGAAAAGAATTGCATGCTCGTGCTGAACGAGGAGAAAACTGGCTTGGCGATCTACCTGCCGACGCTCGTGCCAAAATTGAGTCGGCCCGTGTGATTAAAGAGCAACAAGCCTACCATTTATCACTCATTATTGATATGGTAGGTACCGGTGAAGTTCGCCCGTTCGCTACCGTTCTGTCAACCGACGATGGAGCACTACCAGTCTCCCCACCCTCCCATCTATCGAAGTCTTGGTATCCACTGTACAATGCATTGAGAGAATTGCTTCTCCAAGCAATGGATTCCCTGTCGAAATTGAACGTAATCTCTGGAAGGGTAACCGCTTAAATTTCATGCACGACAACGGTCGATGTAATCTCGACCTCTGTTAGCATGTTCGAAACACTGCAGTACTTTTCATGACTTTTCTCAACAATCCGTTCAAGTAATTTCATCGGTACATTGCCTTCCACATGATAGGTCATTTCAATTGTCTTGAAAACGCGAGGAGAATGTTCAGCTCGTGTGCTGTCCATTTCCACCCAAACTCGTTGAAATTCACGTTCTTTTAATCCAACAACTACATCGACTAACGAACATGCACCAACCATTTGCAACGCTACTTGCATAGGCGAAGGGCCGCTTTCCCAATCTAATTCCAAACTTTGATTCTTTGAATTCATACATAATAAACCGTGCCCGCCAGTCCATTCGACTCTTCCCTGCATGGAGGTCCGTGGAGCGGTTCATTCTTGAAGGGGACGCTTCTGGACCAATTGATAGCCATGGAAGGAAACCCTGTTACAATGCAAAATGGAAAACTTACTATTCCTGACCAACCGATTGTACATTACATCGAAGGTGATGGTATTGGAATTGATATTACTCCCGTAATGATGAAAGTCGTAGATGCCGCTGTTTCAAAAGCGTATAATGATCAGAAAAGCATTGTTTGGTCAGAAGTTCTCGCTGGTGAAAAAGCATTCAAAGCGACCGGTGAGTGGCTACCACAAGCCACACTTGACGCAATGCGAACTGGGCTTGTATCAATCAAAGGCCCGCTGACAACGCCTGTTGGCGGTGGAATTCGTTCATTGAATGTTGCTCTTCGACAAAAACTCGACCTCTATGCGTGTGTTCGGCCAGTACGGTGGTACGATGGCACGCCTTCTCCAGTTAAATCTCCAGGAGACGTTGATATGATTATCTTTAGAGAGAACAGTGAAGATGTCTATGCCGGAATCGAATGGGAATCCGGTAGTGAAGAAGTCAAGAAAGTCATCGACTTCCTTCAAAATGAAATGGGTGTTGACAAAATCCGATTCCCTGAGACTTCAGGAATAGGTATCAAGCCCATCTCAAAAGAAGGAACTGCTAGAATCGTTCGAGCTGCTTTCCAATATGCGATTGACAACGACAAGGAAAGCGTCACACTTGTTCACAAAGGTAACATCATGAAATTTACCGAAGGTGGCTTCCGTGATTGGGGCTACTCCTTGGCAAAAGAAGAATTTGGAGCGCAGGAAATTGACGGTGGGCCGTGGTGTACCTTTGAAAATCCTAAGAGCGGTAGATCAATACTCGTCAAAGACGTCATCGCTGATGCTATGCTCCAACAAATCATTACTCGTCCAGCAGAATACTCTGTCTTAACGACAATGAACTTGAATGGCGATTACATTTCTGATGCGCTTGCTGCACAAGTTGGCGGGATTGGAATTGCCCCAGGTGCAAACATCAATTACGATACTGGAATTTCAATTTTTGAAGCAACTCATGGCACTGCTCCAAAGTATACCGGCCAAGATAAAGTGAATCCGGGATCTTTGATTTTATCTGCTGAGATGATGTTGAGACACATGGGCTGGAACGACGCTGCAGACCTCATTGTGAAAGGTATGGAAGGGGCAATTTCGGCAAAAACCGTAACCTATGATTTTGAGAGGCTCATGAGTGATGCAACCCTGCTTTCTTGCAGTGCTTTCGGCGATGCTATGATTTCACACATGTGAGGTCACTTGACCCAAGCATTGAGTGAACGACTGTTTTTGGCAATACCAAAGCCGAATTGCTCTTCAAAAGCACGAGCAACAAGAGTGAAATCACCATCGCGAGTTGCGACCAACACTGTACCAAGGTCCTGTAGCGATTGGGTTGCAAGTTGCATTGCTATTCCCATGATGATTCTATCTGGGGATTCAGGATACACGTCTTTCCCGTTGATAACGGTGCGGACTGGTTCGCCTCGAGTTCGCTTCATTGCCGTTATTTCTTCATAAATCTCGGTAGATTCGAGAAGGAACTTCTCAATTGATGCTAAGTTTTCAAGAGACGCTGCTTCCTTTTCAAGTTCAAGATTAAGTGGGCGCCAAGTATTGTAGTCTTTCAAAACCTCATCTGCAAGAAGTCCTAATGTTTTGGAACTGAAAACACTTTCAAGTAACTCAGGAGATACAAGTGAATCATCAAACCGTGCTTGTAAAGTGTGGGCACCAGATACAATACCGGCTAATTCTTGTTGAACAATATCGGGCAACCAAAGTTGTAATTTCTTATCTCTTGCCTTGCTCAAAAGAACTTTATGAAAACTACCTTGCCCACGAATGTCAAGGCTGGCTTCTCCAACCAAGTGCAATTTTTCGGAAATTCTATCAATCAATGCGTCAACCAGAATGTTGGTATCAACGATAACAAGTGGTGCAAGAGACAGGTTCCTCAAATAACGGCGTGAAGAATTCGGAATGTTTTGGCGATTCAAGGAAAACATGGACTTCTCGACGTCCCGTAATGTTCGAATTTCAGCATCGGTAAAGGAAGTGCTGTTTTGGGCGCGCTCCAAATACATCAAACCATCAACTGGACGAACTTTGGATGCTTCCTTGGCAAGAGCATAGACTTCATCGGTTGAAGGCGAGTCTCCCTGCATAAGTTGATTGAATCGAACATCGAGTGAGTTTTTCTGCCGGCGGCGGTTTTTGTTAAGCGAATTTATTGCCGCTGTCACCCGACCTGAGAATGGATCTTGAGGGAGCGTACGAGGATGTTCGAGTGGATAGGTCTTGAGCATGTCCAAGTCATCCTCAGCGTAATGTACGCGGGGGACCTCAACCATTTCACCATCATCATTTTCTTCAGTCACAATTTTTGTGCGCTTAACGAACTCTTTGAGAAGTTTTGTTGCCGAGTTGGTGTCCTGAGATTTAGCAGTGTGCGAGACGCGGAGATAAAGTTGAAATCGCTGGGTAATGGCACTTTTCAATGCTGGTTGGGCGTCGAGTAACTCAACCGCTTCATGCCACTGCTCAGCAAAGGCAAGATGAATCAATGCTTTACGATAGAGAGTTAACGAGTGTTCGTAGTCAAATTCCGGGTTGTCACCGGCTTTTCGATAATCCCGAGCCGCATTCAATTCTTCATTGTTGGATGCATAAACAGCGGCTCTCGCAAGAGTATGCCACGGAGAAAGAGCATCGTTTGATTGATACCATCGAACTAGGGATGGAAGTCCGAGGTCGTGCTCCAAGACGAGGTGGCGTACGCTGTGAATGAGAGCGGTCGGAATGGACTCTTTACCCAAAAGTGTGTTCAACGTATCGATATGTTCCGGGCCTGTGTTGCCATGTTGTAGCATTAAAGCCACATAATTAAGCCGGAGGGTGGAGATTACTGCGTTAAAGAGAACCCTTTCCATCTTGGATAACTCGGCTGATGCAATACTTTCCTCTAGGTTAGAAAGATGAGTCGATGATGCAATTCCACTTCCACCCTCTCGAAGAGCTTGTCGGATTGGGCTAAAGGCGCGAAGGCCTTGACGATCTAGAACTGTTGTAAGTCGGTCATCTTGAATGTTTTCACCCTCGAACAACATCAATAAAGCCTCAGAAGTCGAAGAAAAAGATTCGGGCGCATCCATGCTGTGAATCTCAGAAAGTGCCGTTCTACGAGCAATGCGAACTTGATCCCAAAGTTGAGTATTTTTCCCAGAATCAAGTAAATGGGAGACTAGAAGAGTCTCATAAGGATGTGATATGGGTACAAGACTGTTTGAAGTGATAATGTCGGCAAGTCTGTTGAGGTCCATGTTTTGAGTGAATATCTCAATTAACAGAGGTAGAACCGATTCCCATGCTTCACTTGATTGATTAGAAATGTTCTCTGCCGATAATGCTCGGACTTCAAGCGAAAGTGATTTCAGATGAATCAAAGACACTAATGCGCCGTCATCAAGGATTGGAATTTGTTCAATGAGCCAATGATCGATGGCTTCGCTCTGAATATCTGCAAGCAGAGGAGTGAGGCGTGAAAGTTCAGTATTGTGGTCCAATTTGATGCTGGTTAGAAGGGTCACAGTCTCATCTGTCTTCCCTTCTTTGTGTAGTGCGTTTAACCTCCACCACATAATTTTCTCAATTTGAACTGAATTGGACGTGTTGTTCTGGAGAAGCTCTAAACCTTCTGAAAGTTGCTTTGAAGAAAGTTTGGAGGCTTCGTCGGGGGCCTGTTCCCAAGCCAATAACTGTCGGGCATGTGCAAGAGAATGCCCACCTTTGGCTTTTTTCGACTTTTTCCAGTCCATAACTTTCCCGTTTTTTAATGAATAAAAATCATTCAATTGTTGAGCCAATTCCTCATCCACTGATTCCAGATTCTTGAGGGATTTGTCAATATCCTTCCCCGATGCTAATGCGAGTAAAACGCTCAACGCAGAAGCTTGCCCTTCCATGTCAAGGAGTGCTTGTGAAGGTTGAATCGGCCGTCCGGACGAGAGCTGAGAAGACACTGTTCGTAATGCTACTTGGCATTCCGAATCTGTAATACTAGGTGAAATACCCTCGATGGCCTTGAGTAATTCTTGTGGTAGAAACGGGTCAATGTAAGCGCATTGTAAATCGACTTTTTTGGCAGATTTGGCTTTTGATACTTTGGCTTTTGGAAATGCTGCAAATTGTCCCAAAATTGCAGTGCGTTGAGCCATTTCCTGCCAAACGGGGTGGACTCCTTTCTCGAGACATGTCTCTCGAAGGGAAGTCTCTGTAGTTTCCCATTGGTCATCCCAGTCTTCTTTGTGAAGCAATTTGTGTACCATCAAAACTGCGAATCTAAAAGCTGGGCTGTAGTCTGATGGTAACAACATTTCCTCGGCTGTTGGAAGCATGTCCATCGGACCACTTGCACCTCTTCCGCCTCTCCGGCTTCTGTTTCGTCCGCTGTGACTCCTGCGGGGGGATGGTGTTTCAGTATCTTCGTCAGCGGCCGGTAGTTCTGTTTCAGCAATGGCAAGAAGCAGAAGAGGACGCCATGGCTTTTCCAATAACTTCCAATCTGGTGTCTTTACCACAAGGGGTTGTCGGCGGTTTTTGGAAACGGGCTTTTTGAATGCCGCATCAAGACAATTGAACAAATATGTCTCTTGCATTGGCCCCCTCCGAGGTTTGCCTCCACCTATCCTCCTTCAACCCACCGGCTTCATCGACTCAAATTCAAATCCTTCGTTGTTGCAAAAAACATTACGAACAACAATGAATGAAGAACACTTGCAACTACTTGGTGGAGAAGTATGGATGTTGTTCGTACAGTCATTTTGCTTCTCCATCCAATATTAGCAATCGGCTTACTGGTTTGGATTTGGAAGCAATATTCCTGGCGGAAAAAAGGTTTTGATCTTAAGGGTGAAGAACGAAAGAAGGCTTTGTCAAGTCATGAGAAGAATGGAAATCGACTGGTTTTAGCCACATTTGTAGTCATCTGTATCGCTTTTGCGAGTAACGCTGTTGTTGGCCTTCGTGATGGAGATAAGTTGTTTGCATCACTGATTCCCGGTAGTCTTCACGGATTCATGGGACCTGTAGGGTTTGCTCTTCTTTACATTCTAGCAAGAATGGGTCGAAAAGCAAGAGATGCTCGACAAGAAGGGCGGAAATTCCGCCACATTGCCCTTAAGCATGGACGAGCAGCGGACCTTGTCGTCGTTCTGGTGTTCATCCACGCCTTCTTAGGTTTCTTGTACATCTTCACTGTTCTGTGATTTCTATCGCTAGAACAAGGCTTCTGTTCTTCCACATTTCAATCCATTCTTCCAAATTTGCTTCGACTCCGGGTGGTTGAATTCGGCAACCGCATGCATTTGCATGACCGCCCCCCGTTGGGTCAAAGGCTGTTGCTAGACGTGAAAGGTCAAACCTGTTTTGTCCGTTTTCTAAGAATGAATTAGCGTAAAAACTGGCTGATAAAGCCGGCCTTTCTGGAGTATCGATGGAGCCATCAAGATAGCCGTGTATTATGCAACAAGCGTCAGCGCGTTCGCCGGCCCATGCAGTCACAAGATACCCGTTCGATCTCACACCTTTTTCATCCATACGGCACACTGCTAATCGGTCGATAATTTGTGTATGTTCTTCTACGACCTTTTGTGCAGCCTCTCGCTCAACCTTTGCCCGTTCAATATGTGGGCGAATTGAAGAATCCGAGAGTACTTGTTGAAGACTGTTGCCGGTCGAGAATAATGTGAGGACATTGTGCATATGTTCGGGTTCCCGGAGTGAAAGCGAGCGAGCGAGTTGTAAAATGGGTCCATCTTCGATGAACTGTTCTCGACTAATCTGTCCAGAATCGAGGGCATCGACAACTGGCATAATCTCTTCAAGATGCGATAAATCTATCATCGGCCGGAGTACATCGTATGCCAAACGTGCTGCTGACGGCGTTGCCTCCCAATGACAGGTGCCTCCATTGGAAAGGAATTCCTTTTCTTCTTCTTCATTTGGCCTATTGGTTTGGTGGTGATCTAAATACCAACCGCAGTCGGGATGAAACGGCAAATCAACCATCGCAGTGGAACGGTCTATGATCTCATCCAAAGCACCTGAACGGACAAGTGCTGCATGAGCGAAGTGTACTTCAGCAAGGGGGTTTGCGGCTTTGAGAACTGCTGCTGCACACAAACCATCTAAATCCGAATCTGCAATAATTCTGTCGAATTCAGGAATGCCAGCAGCCCGAAATGGCCGTTCACTGACTGTCATAGCAATGTGCGGGCTGGAACTGCCCAAGAAGGTTATTGATGGCTAATTCGCCGCAATTGAAAATACATACCTCCTTTGAGATACACACATGGAGACCTCATGCGGCGTGATTTTAGTGAATTACGGTACGGTGTTACTGCTGCAATACCCCCAGGGCCACTGGGACTTTCCAAAAGGCCATGTCGAGGATTCAGATGAAAATCATCATTCAACTGCACGGAGAGAACTGAAGGAGGAGACAGGTATCGATGAAATCTCTTTTCTCCCCGAATTCGCCGAGCGAAGCGAATATTCCTACCGGCATAAAGGGAAAAAAAGAACAAAGCAGGTACATTGGTACATTGCTGAAACAGAAAGGATTAGTGTTACGCTCTCTCATGAGCATCGTGGACATATGTGGTTGGACTGGGAACAAGCGAAAGAACAATTGTCACACGAAGAAACTCGAAGAATCCTCTCATTAGCCTATCAACACATGATTTCTCTTGGAAAAGAGTAGTTTACAGATTCTTAAAATCTTCATCACTTTGAGAAAGTTTTCGGATTTGCTCAGCAACGCCTTTCTCTGAACCGCGTCTACCCAGCGGCAACCAGAGAGATTCTTCGTTGCCCAACCCTAGACAAATCCATCGGCCAAGTACGAAAAGCCAATCGGAAAGACGATTGAGGTAGACAAGTGTGAGCGGACGTACTGAATCTTCACCCTCTGATTCCTGTAGTCTTAGAACTGCTCGTTCTAGACGACGAGTCACGGTTCGTGCCAAATGTAGCGCTGCTTCTGGGCCGTTTCCAGATGGTAAAATAAAACTCGTAAGGGGTTCAAGTTGTTCAAGCCAAGCATCCATCTCCTCAACCAAAACATCGGCTTGATTGTCGCTAAGCACAGCCATTCCCTCTGGTAATTGTGAAGGCAGGCAGGCCAACTCTGCACCTAAATCAAACAGTTCGTTTTGTATACGCGGAAGGACTTGTGAAACGATATTTTGAACTCGAGAAACTGTGGACCGCTGGCCTCCATCGTCATGACTTGGGAGCCGCTGAACTTCCATCATGCATAATCCAAATAACGCGTTCAATTCATCGCAAGTACCTACAGCTTCAAGCCGCAAGTCCGCTTTAGAGCGGCGAGAACCGTCAACTAACGAGGTCGTTCCTTTATCGCCTGTGCCGGTATAAACGCGAGTGATACGTACCATAATGCTGCCTCAGCCGACCCAGACTATGCTTCTATGAGTGGTTTTCGGGAAAGAAAACTGGTATCAATAGGGTGATACCACTCAATATCTTCTTCACCAAATCGCCAAGAGTAGAGTGCTAAGTGTTGGTCTACGACCCCATACCATTCCAATCTTCCTGGTTCTAAACACGCAATCCTTGTCCCGGTCGCTTCAACCCGAGCAGTAATCGATTGCCAATGTGAGACGAGTTGTGCTAATTGTTCAGCAACCTCCACGACGTGTTCATCTTCAGGCTCCAACGTCTCAAGCAAGACTTCAAGTTCCTCTGTAAGATCATGTGCTACATCACTCATCGCCTGTAATTCAGCCAACCAACGGGTGACTTTTGGCAAATTTTCTCTTGCTTCTTCAATGGATACAATTCGAGCCCCTTCAGGCAATGTACGTAGTGCATTCTCTTCGTCGGCCAAGGAACACGCATCCATTGGTCGTCCAGAAAAGAATGGTACATCCGAATTTTCTTTCACATGCGTTCCTTAACTTGACGGGACTTCAAGTCATCGGCCAAGAAGTATGATTTTGACCATTTTAGGGGGGTTGGCGAAAAAACGGATTCTGTTCTCAAGCGTGTGAAGGAACATGTTGCAGCCCGTTGTTAAACTTCTTAGCAAGACGAAAAACAACTGTAAATCCAATCCCAATCCATATGAGGAGTTCTATCGCAAATACAAGATAGTACACCGGGCCAAACTGCTTGAGAAGGTCAACTGCGTCGTACGGAACTCCATAAAATGCCATGTAAACTGCCTGTGAAAGCAAACTTGAGGAAAACCACACAACCACAGCATACCAAAAGATTGTTCCTAATTCCCAATCATCTTGCTTCTCAAATAAACCTTCCATGATTGAATATAGTTGTTCAAACATTTAAATTGTTTGTATTCCTGCTTACTTTGGCATTGGAAATATAACCAAAATTACACAAACGCGGGTTTTATTGCCGTTATCCGTCTCATTCCTGTTCCTTTGATACAATCTTAGGTAAATTTTCCCATGCAACCGGGTCTACATCTAACAAGGATGCATGAATTGCTTCAATCCATTCGAAAGCGACGGCCTGTTCTCCTCCCACATCAAGAAGAGCATCGTACCATTCTCTTGCAGATTTTTCGTCTCCAACAAAGAGGTGAAGTCGGTGTAGGGCGAGATATGCCATAGGGTTCAGATGTTCCTCTTCGGCATCCCAGCCTTTCTCAAAACATGCAATTGCTCCGGACTCGCCAGAAATATTTCCTCTCTGAAGGGCGACCATTCCGGCTTGACTCCATGCTAGCGGCAGCCTCCCGATGAGTAAGCCTCGGAAAACGAGCCAAGTTTGCCCAGCAGCGAGAACAACCAACGAGAAAAAGCCTGCCCATTGCTCAAATTGATTCAAAGAATCCCAGGTCTGAACCATGAGGCCGCTTACCCCTACACAGAAGAAAAATCCTGAAAAAGGCGCAATGAGTACCTCTCTGCGCGTACGCACAAGGTGATTGATTCCCGCGAGTAATCCGAAAGTACCCATTCCAGTTAGAAAGAATAAGTGGCCGGTCACTGTCACCGGTTGTGGAGCATATTGTCCAAGAGCTATGGTGGCGGTAAATCCTAGAATGAGTAAACCAAATCGTCGTGAAGGCTGAGGAAACGGTTGGCTTTTCGAACCGAGAACTAAAAGACATCCTACAATCGTTTCAAAGCAAATGAAAAGCCATTGCAGCGTTTCGGTTTCAAATGTGAGCATATGACTCCCTCATACTTGCGATAAATAGGCACTTTTTGACCCTTTGCTCAGGCTTTGTGATAACGACTTCCTCGTAAAATTTCAGTGGCACGATACAATTGTTCAACCAAAACAACACCGGCCAATTCATGGGGAAAGGTAAGTTTGGAAAGCGAGAGGCTCTGAGATGAGAACGGTGTGTGCTTTTGGTGCCAACCATCAGCTGGTCCAACAACAAGATGGGCATCATTACCATCGACTGTCCACTCTTTAACGCGAACCGAAAATTCAATCGAATCAAGTAATTCTCCGCTTTCGTCTAGAAATATTTTCGAGCCGTTCTTCTTCTCAATACGTGAAAGGTATTCGTCAACAGATAACTTCTCAGAATGAAACTCGATTCGCACCCCTCTCTTCTTCAAGCGTTGAGAATACATTCCTATCAAATCACTGTTGGCTTTCTCCTTTGGCTCTCCGTGAAGATGAATTGTGATCCGGCCCATATTGTTGACTGGGCGGGCGCAGTTGATGAACTTCATCAACATCGCCTGTCAACACAGAAAATCCGATATTGAACCTACTCATTCGTTGTTAGAATGGTTATGATATTCAACAGATGGCGTTAAGAACGGAGGCATCTACAGTAATCCATGGGTTGGTGGCCGTTTAACAAAAAGAAGTCATCTCGTATGCCGGTTAGCGACCCCCTTCTCAAAGACAACCGTACAATGATTTCCGAATTGCGCGATACCTGTGAAATGAATTTTGATAATCCTGAAGAAGCACGACGGCAAATCCGCAGAATGCAGGTTGAATGGAGCGACGCGTCTCGGGACGGCCTCATCAGTGATGTCAACAGGAGCGGGTTGGAGGCTCGGGCATTCAGGTTGCTAACATGCAACGATAACGAATGGCTGGCATGGCTAGATAATCTTGACTTTTGGAAGCCGGGTTGGAAGCCGGAGGGTGATGACGAGGATTGAAGAAGGAGGTGTTGGTGCATACAAATATGGGTAAGACGCCTACTCTCCACGTGCTCTATTCATGTCCATTTTGTTGGAAAGTACGTGGACTCATAGAATACCTCAATCTCGATGTCGAGCTTGTTGGCGTCAACGGTATGAAAATCAAAAAGGATGTGAAATTCGCTGGCGACTGGGGGAAAGTTCCTGTATTCACTGATGAAAATGGAGCGCACCATGTTGATTCGACCCCTTTGTTGAAACACATCGATTTGACCTACAATAACGGAACAATGGCCAACATGGGCGACAGGGAACGTCAACAACAGTGGCTTGAATGGGCCGACACTAAAATGTCGAAGGCAACTGTCCCGATTCTGTATGGAACCATCGGCTCAGCCTTGAAAACAACCGTTCGAATTTCTAAAATTGAAAAATTTGGCTTTATCTCAAAGCGACTCTATGCTTGGGCAGGATTCCCAGTAATGTGGGGGATTATTGCTCGAAAGCGAGTCAAGAAAGATGGGCGCTCCCCAAAGAAACTATGGCATGACCTGCTGAGTGAATTTACTGCTGCTCATGATGCTCAACCCTTCTTCGGTGGCGAAAACCCTGACCTTGTGGACTTTGCAGCATACGGATACATGCGCTCAATCTCCCCATTCCCGCAATTCAATCTCCTTACAGACCACACATCCGGTATGGCATGGTACAACCGCATGGAAGCAAGTATTCAGTAGGTGAAACCGTGCAGATTCAATATCAAGGTATTGAGTTCTCGAAGGTGAATGCCGATAGTATCTATCTTGGGACAGACAAGGGTGGCTGGATTTATTCAGGGCAACGCCCGCGACATGAGGTGAGATGTCCTGATTTTTATGTGATGAAGTCTGTTCTAACAGAGCAGCAGATTCTTGGAATTATCACCTCTGTAAAGGAAAAGCCTGGTCTTGACGGGGAACGCCTGGAAGAACTCTGTATCGAATTAAACCAAGGTTTTGATTCGAAGCAATTTGGCCTTTCTCAAGAAACAAATTGGCATATTCGGTGTCCTAGTGAAGCGGAATGGAGATGTGCTCATGAGCAGATACAATTGAATCTAAATCCAAAGAAAATTGAAATTTTAGCGGATGGGGTCTCGGACAATTACCGCGGAGCAATGATGGATGGGCGCCCACGCGTATTTCGTGGCCTAGGCCCTATGGCAAAACATCGCACAGCGATTGAAACCCACCCAACACAAGCAGGTGTGACTGCACTCTCAAGTGTGCCGATGGACAGGTATGTTGAGGGGGTAATTGCTCGACTAGTGATTACTCCTGTTCGCCCTACAAAAGCGAAAGTTGTCCCTGATAATGCGGACCTCGTTGCTAACATTCGAGGCGAGATGTTCTGGACTTTTCTGTTAGGGGTTGTACCCTCATTTGTCATACCCATAGCAAGAGGAATGGGGAGTTATGCTGTCGAAGGTTGGGCAAATCTGTTGTTCGGAGGACTGTGTGCTGGATTTGTTACTGGCGCTCTATGGAGGCCTCGACGCCCTACGTTTTCATACGAAGACGGGGAAGATTCAATCATCGCTGACGGGTGATACAAGCGATTCCCAATACGAATCTTGGCGAATCGAGTCGGCTGCACAAATAGCGGCCATGTTGACGATGTGTCTAACTCCGTCTCTACGAGCAACGAGTTGTACAGGTTTGTCCATTCCCTCAAGTATCGGGCCCGTCATCTCAGCATCACCAAGTTCTTCCAATAATTTGTAAGCAATATTGGCAGATGCCAGATTTGGAAGAACCAACACGTTTGCCGGACCGTTAAAGTCCATGAAAGGATATTCCTCTTGAACATCAGCATTGAGTGCTGTATCGGCTTGCATTGGGCCATCGATAACCAGTGAGGGGTCCAATTCACGAGCGTATTCGATTGCTTCTTCAATTCTTTCAGAGCGTTGTGCTCTACTCGAGCCGAAATTCGAAAATGATAACATAGCAACTTTCGGCGCAACTCCGAATCGACGAGCAACCTTCGCAGTTTGAACGGCGATTTCTGCAAGAGTCCGGCTATCAGGATAAACATTGACGGTTGCATCGGCAAGGAAAATCGTCCTACCTTTGACATTGACCATATAGCACCCCACGACACAGTGAGAGTGTTCATCTGGCCCAATCAGTTCCAGAGTCGGACGAAGCACGTCACCGTAGTTACGGCTCACGCCACCTACAAAGCCATCGGCATCGCCGTTAATCACCATCTGGCTGGCAAAATAAGGGCGTGATTTCAAAAGGCGTCTTGCATCGACATGAGTCATCCCTTTGCGACTTCGTTTTTCCATCATAGCCTCAGCATAAACGCTCTTCCTGCGGGGATCTTTACGTGGGTCAAAAACCTGATAATCGAAATGCAAGCCAAGTTCATCGACCATTCGATGGATTCGCTTTTCGGGACCGAGGAGTATAGGTTGGCAAATTTTCTGTTCAAACAGTTGGGCAGCAGCTCGCAGAACCTTTTCGTTATCTCCTTCTGGAAAGACAATCCGCTTTCCTTTGTTACGAACTTGGTTTATGACATGCCGCATAATCGAATAGGAAAGCCCAAGTCTCGCTTCAAGTTGTTCTCGATAAGATTCAATTGAAAACTCCTCAGGTTGAATTGCTGCGACGCCTTCCTCCACTGCTGCCTGTGCTACCGCAGAGGCCTCCCAAATCAACACTCTACGGTCAAACGGCTTTGGAATGATGTAATCTGGGCCATATTGCATTACCGCCCCGTCATAGGCTGCTGAAATATAATCGGGAACTGGTTCTTTAGCTAAGGCAGCTAATGACCTCGTTGCAGCCATTTTCATTCCTTGGGTGATATCACGCGCTCGAACATCTAATGCTCCCCTGAAGATATATGGAAAACCGAGAACATTGTTAACTTGGTTCGAATAATCTGAACGACCTGTCGCAATTATCGCATCTGTGCGTACTTCAAGTATTTCCTCAGGAGTGATTTCAGGAGTCGGGTTTGCTAGTGCAAAAATAATTGGTTTCGGAGCCATTGAAGCTATCATTTCTTTGCTCACAAGGCCGCCACGAGACAAGCCAAGCATCACATCTGCACCGGAAAGTGCATCTGCCAAATCACCGGCTTCTCGCTCATGAGCGAATGATGCTTTGTATTCATTCAATTCTCCGGCTTCAAGCCGGGCCCTTGTCACAATACCTTTGCTATCAACCATCAAAATATTCTCTCGTGTAACACCTATCGACACATAGTGATTAGCGCATGCAATAGCGCTAGCACCTGCGCCAATGACGACAACCCTAATTTCTTCCAGTTTCTTATCTTGTAATTCAGCGGCATTCAGTAATGCTGCAGCAGATATAATCGCCGTTCCATGTTGATCATCATGCATAACCGGGATATCAGTAGATTCCGCAATTCTTCGTTCAATTTCGAAGCACTCTGGTGCTTTGATATCTTCTAGATTAATTCCGCCAAAAGTCTTGGAGATGTTCACAACAGTTTCGATAAATGATTCAGGGTCTTCAGTATCAACTTCAATGTCAAAAACATCGATATCGGCGAAAGTCTTGAGCAGGAGGCCCTTTCCCTCCATTACAGGTTTACTTGCAAGAGCGCCGATGTTTCCTAAACCAAGAACTGCGGTACCGTTTGAAATTACGGCAACAAGGTTGCCTTTCGATGTGTAACGGTAAGCATCCTCTGGACGCTCGGCGATATCTAAACACGGGTATGCAACTCCAGGAGAATAGGCTAGGCTTAATTCGTGTGCAGTCGAGTGAGGTTTGGTTGGGACAACCTTGATTTTACCGCGAGGTTCTAACTCGTGGTATTCTAGCGCTTCTTTTTTCAGTAAACGCTCCTTTTTTTCCCGATTCATAGTAAGTCCTTACCCAACGAAGGCGGTCCTTGGTTTGAGTGTTGCGTGCAATGGACATCTGATTGTGTCTTTCGCAGAGCAACGGAATTTCATCAGGGTGTTTTTCTCGGATTTTACAAATTTGATTAAATATTGAGAAATCGAACGAAATAAGTCGATTTCATGAGATGAATTTGCACGAATGGGGGGCGCGTTCAAATACCCTAAAACACCGAGAACTTTCATGAGCGAGTCCAAGTCGAACAATAGCCCCCTGCGCGATGTTCACAGAGCGTTCCTGTTGGTCGTTTTGATGCTGCTTTCGTCGGCTGCCCCGCTGCTCGCAACCCCAGTTGCTTCTGCACACGAATCTACGGGTGAAACCGTTTGGCCTCAAGAGGGGAGTAATGACACGGGTTGGGTCCAACTTGATGCTATCGGAGCAGACCCAAACACTGGAGCGCAAGCCTCAGCTTCTTGGACACTCGAATTTGCGCCAGGCGCTGAATTATCGAACGTTTCGTTTCAAGTTAGAGTGAACGGAAGCGACGGGTTAATGATTGAAGAGCCAATGCTGGTTGCCAGTGATGTAGGATTCAATCTTCTCGATTGGAGAGGCCTTGGAATGTTAGGCTCGCAAGACAGTTTTACCGGCCCAAATCCGTATTCAGGACGAATGAGCCCAAACAGCGACTCGGGTGCGACATGGACTCTTCCCTCGGATGCTGAAATTACGGAACTTATCATCGAAGCACTTTCTCCAGTGGACCCAGTAGTCGCACTTGAACCGTTAGAATTAGAGGTCACATCCGCTGTTGCACATCCAGTAGACGGTCGAATGTACCTTGCCATTGATGATGCGATTCTCACTCTCGATTATTCCAACGACCCAATTGTCATCGACACATTAGAATTTGATTCTGATATCTCTGATTTAGTAATTGATACATCCAACAACTTGCTCCACGTGCTCACTTCAGACAATCTCTTCCATGCTTTTTCACTTGACGATACCAGTGAGCAAACAGCCCTTCCAGTTCCCTCGCTTTCACTACCGCCCCTCGACAAGTTCATGATTGCCTCTGATGGCAATGTCTACGCTGCAAATGAAGACGGCATTGCTCAGTGGGACGGTTTAACTTGGAACTTCCCCCTGAGTAAAACAACCGACGGCGAACCACTTGACATGATTGAAGCAAATGGCATCCTGTATGTGTCTTTTGACGACGAAGGAGTGGTTCGATGGGATTTGAATTCGGCCAGTGCACTCTCCACTTGGTCGACTGCAAACAGCCTTCACTCCGACGAAATTACCGAAATGATGGTATCAGGAAACCAATTGCTATTTGCATCACCCTCTGATGGACTAGCTCGATACGATTGGAGCTCTGGTTTTTGGTTGTCAACATGGGATGATGGAAATTGGCTTTCAAGCAATACTATTTCTGGAATGGCCCGTTCAGGCACAGATTTATTCATTCTCAACGGCGATGAACTCCGAATCTATGACTCGTCCATTGGCGTGTTTACCGGTTCGATATCCATCTCGAATTTTGGGCTTTCGGGTGAAGGGGAGGACCTAATCATGTGGCCATCGATTGGCTCAAGGTCGCCATCGAGTGAAATGTTGTTGCTCGGCAATGGCTTCGGCTCATTTGCTGAACTTACGCCCGGTAATGCTCCACTTCAAACTGGAACCCTCCTCATCGGCAGCGGCCCCACATCTTCGGGAATGCAAGATGCAACCGAACTGAACGGCATCGTCTTTGTCGCAGCCGAACAATACATGAATCGTTTCGATACTCAGGCTTCACGCTGGCTTCAACCTGTTTTCCTTGGAACCAACGTGAATTATTTGATGAACGACGGCTCGCATGTGTTCATTGCTTCTGAGAGTGGATTGCATCAAATGCACAACAATGGAACGCTACTGCAAACATGGGACTCTTCGAATACTGATTTGGAACAGGACAACATCATTCGGGTTGACTCTGATGGAAGCATTGCGGTTGGAATTACGGGTCAAGGACAAATGGTCCGAGTTGATTTAACCGGCATCAATCCTGTAGAAACTCCTGAATATGATTCTGCTGCTGTCGACCTTGCATTGTTTGGCAATACTGTGTATCTGGGTACCAACAACAACGGTGTGTTGAGGTATGACCTCTCCAATGATTCGTGGCTCACACCTTGGATTTCAACTGGAGTCAACAATGCAAACAATGTTCCTGTTGCTGTAACTGGCGATATTCTTTATTTCGGCATTCCAGGATACGGAGTTGCCCGAAAGGACCTCGCAACAGGGGAGCTTCTGACTCCGCTTATTGCCTCAAGTAATTCTCCCGGCCAAGGCGGCTCAACAAGCATTCTGCCAAGTTCAAACATCTATGCCCTTGAAGCAGATGGCAGTAATCTGTACATCGGTACCAGTTCAGGTGCAATTGAATGGGACGGGTCAAGTTCCACAACATTCCAAACCGGACGCCAATGGAATACTCGGCCCCAACAATACTTCGATTTCACCGTTACTGGCGGAAATGTCTATGCTGGAACCAATATTGGTGTTTGCAAATGGCCGACCAATCAAATTTCATCTACAGACCCTGATTGCTTGAATGTCTATGATGGCATGCCAAACTGGGCCACATACTCCGTCGAAGCAGACAGTTATGGATACATATACGGAGGAACCAATTCAGGTGTCGGAATAATCACAGTCAACCCGTACGACGTCGTTGGAGAATGGGAAGCAGGAGAACAAACCAATAATGCACCTGTTGTGGTAATCGGCGATGTGGCTTTTATCGCACTCGATGGAATCGGTATTGCTCGGTATGACATCCCCAACAACGCTTGGCTCACGCTATGGACTAATGACAACTATCTTGACGACGGAAATGAGGATGCAACTTCACTCTCTGTCGATGTTGATCCTGAACTCATCTGGATCGGGGGTTCTGATGGATTCCAGTTGCTCAATGCAACCACAGGAGCTGAAGTGTATGATATTGAAAAGTCGAGCAGCCTATTTGCTGGAAGTGGAGATCCTCTCGACATGATTTTGAAAGGTGATATCATGTATTATCACGATGGCACAAGCAGCGATAACCTGTATCGGTTCAACGCTCGAAACTTCACTGCCCTAACGTCTCTCGATGTTGGTACCCAGGTTGGTCAAAACAACGGCGATATCAATGGAATGAACCTCGTTGGTGACGTGATTATGATCAGTATCGCCTCTCAAAATTGGTGGCAAGTCGATGGATCCGGCGGGGTTGCTCAATGGAACACGAGCAGCAACTCATGGGGCGGCAATATTCTCCCTATCGGGCAAGTTGACCGAGTAACAGCATACGAGTCATCCTCCGGAAACCTCTGGGTTTCTTGGGGAGAGAGTAACCTCGAACTCATTGCACCAAACGGCACCACAATAGGCACATGGGATGATGATGAGTTTAATTTCCCAATTCGAGAAATTCTAGAGTACAACGGAGAAGTTCTGTTTGCCACGGAAGACGGAGTGGCTCGATACAATGAAACCAGCAATCAATGGCTTACGTTGTGGGAGGAAGGAAACGGACTTCCAAATAACGCGGGTGACAGAGTCTATGAATTATGGACTGATGGATTAAACCTTGTCATTGGCGGTGGAGATGTCAGCGGCTTCGGCCAATTCCGAGGCGGCTCGGTTTCGCACTGGGACGGTACGCAATGGGACCAGTACAGTTTGGGCCAAAGTGGAACACCAAACGGATACCCCCTCTCCATGACAATGTGTGGAGGTGTGTTGAACATTGGCGTATATGCAAATAACGGTGGAGTTGTTCGTCTTGACCTTACCAATAAGAGTATTATTGGCTCTTTTACTCAAGCAGACTGGAATGAAAACTACGGTGAAGTTTCGGGCGTGGCATGTGACTCAACCGATACATTGTATGTAGCGTTCTATGAAGATGGTGCTGATATCAAGAAGTTCAGTTACCCGTCAAATACTTGGCTTACTCCAATTACTTCTACGGCAAACGGTTTGCCAAGCGATCGAGTTTGGTGGGATGCTATTGGCTACGCCAACGGAGCACTCGTTCTTGGCCATGGAATTGGTACCTCTGGTAGCAACATCATTGGCGGAGGTTTTTCAAAAATTGCAACTTCAGGCAATTCCAATTCTCAAGCAAATGTAAACGGCGCCGGCTCATCAGTGACCTCCTTCCAGTGGCAAGGCAACCAGTGGCTGATGGGCCAAGCTGGTGGTTCATCCGGATTCAGTAAAGTCGAAACCATAAACGCTCTTGGCCGAAACACAATCACAACGCTACCAGGGCTCGCCAGTGGACAGGTGTCTGCAATAACCGGAAACGGTACGCACATTTGGATGGCAACGGCCGGTACAAACCAAGGCTCAGGCCAGTCAAGCGGTGCCGGATTACTTCAAGGTGAAAAGCAAGCAGACGGGACTATTTTGTGGCAAGACGGTTGGACAATGGCGGCCAACAGTAAAGCACAAGACTGTGAGTTAATCGGTACAGATCTTTACATCAGCACAACGCCTACAGGACTATACAAACTCGACACCCTAACCGGTATTGTCACACGGCTCAACGGCGGATTACATTCCAATCTCGACGGTATGGTTCGATACGGAAACTCTCTCGTTCTTGGATTGATGGGCAGCGGCGGTTCTGCACCTGGAGTACAAATGTTTGACATTCAGAGCGGCTACGGTAACGGCCGTTTGATTGGAGGATTACCGTCCAATTCAGTGAACAACTTCGCTGCAACCTCCGACGTACTCTACATTGCAACAAACGGCGGAGTAGGCCGATGGAATTATGCTGCCCAGGACTGGATAAACCCGCTGACTACAACCGATGGACTTCCAACAAATATTGTTGAAGATGTATTGGTTGAAGGCAACTACCTCTGGATGGCAACTCCAACTGGGCTGGTTCGAATGAACCTCACTACAAACGCTACTAATGTATACAGTTCAGCATCTGGACTTATGGGGACTTCAACAAAGTCTCTCACTTCCTATTCCCCGCCGTCGGTTGGTTTTGCTGAAACTATGCTGTTCATCGGCCATGACGGGGCAGGAAACGAACGTCCTGCAGTGACCACAATCGGGTTGACCTCTGGTGCAATAGTTGGGCATGAGTTTGATCAATTACCCTCAAACAATGTCGACGCGTTAACTAGCGATTTTTGGGGCATCCACATTGCGACCGACATAGGTCCAATGACACATTGGAACAGTTCCTCTGGCTTCTTTGAAAACGGCATCGCCTCGTTCCAAATATTTGGCTGGCCTGTGGATAAGATGGTCAGTGATGGCGACGATCTGTTGATTTTTGGTGGAGATGGGGTGTCGGTTGTTGAGGCACGTACGAGCACTCACCAAAACAAAAAGATTATTCCTATGCCAGGACTTACCGGTGGAACAATCTCCGCAGATTATATCTGGCTAACAACCGATGGTGAAGGCCTATTTGGATTCGAAAACAATGCTCAATACACCGAAGTAGAAAGAATCTCAGTACGCTATGCAGACCCGCTCAATGTTGGTTTCAATTTGGTTAACCAAGACATCTCTGATATGACTCATCCGGGCATGGAGATTGTTCTTGCCGATCTCAACTCCACTGTTCCGCTCGATAGCAGCATAGGTGTTGCAGGTACCAATGGAATCCTGTTCCAAACTGTACCTCTGGCTTTTACCTCACCAGTCAATAATGCTGCAACATGGGCCTACTCGAAGAGCCTGAAGTACAACGCTACTATCGAACTCAATAACAATCCTGACTTTGAAACCTCGATGCAACTCGCTATGGAAAATGGCATTATTATTAATGGTACACAATTTATGACGATGACGCTTCGCTCACCTTCGAACGGTTCTATGCATGTTCGGCTCATCTACGACTATGTTCGAACCGAGACTCCCGTGGAATTGAGAGACCTTGACGATAGGCCGGATGATGGTGGTGGGGCTTTACTCGCAAACTGGACCCTGGTGCATGACGAGAATTTCGCACGATATCTCGTCTATGTGAACGAAGGACCGTTTTCAACGACCACCGGCTTGCCTCTTACTGCTGATGACCTTGTTGGCAGAACCGTTGACAAAGCTATCTCACTCCACAGCAGACTCTCGAGCGAAGTTACAACGGCCAACGGACAACCGCTTATCGATGGCCAAGAATACTATGCCGTTGTCGTCGTCGAATACGATGATGGGCACCTCGGCACACCGTCTCCAGTAATGGGGCCGGCCTCTCCAAGCAACGAAATCCCACTATCGCCTCTTTGGGCAAGAGCGGGACCTCATGATGGTGGTGATGATGGGGACCTAGAAATAGAATGGGCGCGTTGTACTTCGCTCGACCTTGCTGGAACAATGATTTATGCCTCGACAAATTCAATCACTGATGCACTTGGATTAACTCCGATTGCTGAAGTGAACAAGACAGAAGGTAACACCACTGTTGTGTCACTTGACGCTGGACAGCCGTATTGGCTCGCCCTCACATGTGCTGATGAATCCGGCCAAGAGGATATTTTGAATCCGACAATCATTGGACCTGTAGTACCTACAGGCGGTCTTAACGACAACACTGCTCCACCGAAAATGGAAAATGTCGCCGCAATCGACACTCCTAACGATGATGGCGGTAGAATCACCGTTACTTGGGACGTTAATCCAGCAGAGGATTGCACATTCTATGCTATCTTTATTCGATTATCTTCAGGCAGTATTGACAGCGAAGTGATACCATCTACCTCTGTTGCAAACAGTGGGTATTCTCAAGCGAAAATAATTGATGATTGTTCTGAAAACTCAACGACTGTTACCAACATCGACGGCGTTGGGCTTGAAGATGGACAAGCCTACTATGTCGGCGTAGTCGCTTACGATGATTGGCTCAATGCCAACCTCGATGATGTCGATGTTGTGAAGGTTACACCTCTGCGTAACAATGCAGGCAGCGGAACAATTCCTGATAGAGTGAACTCTATCAACGCCTTTGATCATCCAGACGATGACGGGACTGCAATCGATGTAATATGGTCAATTTCAGACGCTGATGACTTCTCGCATTACATTGTTTGGGCAGCTGATAGGCCACTTTCAGACCTCTCGGTCGCATGGGCAGCATTTGGCGATGATGAGAATGAGTGTGCTTGCTTGAAGATAAACAAACAATGGATTGATGAAGATTTCAACCCAATCGAACTGTCTATCTCGACTGCACTCTATGGCGGCGACTCTATTGTAGACGCAACACCACAAATCATCAAACCTGACGTTGAACTCTATGTCGTAGTTACCGTACATGACTTGGCTGGAAATGTTCATTTGACTCAACTCCCGCAGGCTACGGTAATCCCAATCAACAATTTGCAAGACGTTACAGCACCCGGTGTGATCTCTTCACTGAATCTCTATGATCGACCGAATGATGACGGAAGTGCTCTCATGCTTGAATTCGATTTGAGTAATGAAAGTGATGTTGCAGGATATGAAATCTATGCTGCAACATGGTCATTTGACGCTGTAGGACTGGGTAGTTCCGGTCCTGCCACACCGATTGCATCACTCTCTCGGCTGCCGGACTTACCGCTAACTATCGACCTTGTAGCTGGCGATACACCTGTTGTTGCCGGTCAAGAGATTTGGGTTGCTGTCGTGGTCAGAGATACTGCGGGGAATGCTCAAGAAATCAATCTTGTAACTGTATCGAGCCAATCAGTGGATGACGGAATTGATGACTTGGGCGGTTATCTTGACAAAATCGAGGATGTCTCGCTCTCTTGGAATTCCGAAAACAACATCCTTGTAGAATGGAGCCACTCCACTGACTCCAGTGTTCGAGGATACAGAGTATACATATCGCAAACAGAATTTACTTCCACCTCAGAGGGTGATTTTGTTGCAGAAGTAAAGGCATCGAACTCGTTCTTAATAACGCCAAACAATTACCAGCCATTAACCAATTCCTCAGCGTGGTATGTCGCCGTCACACCTTTTGATGACCTCTTCGAACGCGAGGAAGTCGAACCGGTCATGCTGGATATCTACGGCAAAGACGCAAACAATGCAAATTCAGGTGAAGACTCCAACAATGAGAACGATTTCTCTTCACTGCTTACAACACCAAACCTACTGGCGGCTGGACTCGTTTTCACAGCCATGTTGCTTTTGGTAGCCATTGTACGCTCTCGTGGTGGCCAACGTAAGAGAGACCGAACACTAGAGTTACAAGAAGCAACTTGGGGCATTCAAGATAACAATTGGGATTCATTTGGTTCCCCTGCGGCACCACCAATGCCCTCAAAGCCAGTACCATCAGTTCCTGAAACGCAGGCAAACGACATCTACGCTGCTGCCCAACGTATTGAGAATCAAGACTTGTACGGCCGTCCGGCATACCAATCGCCGCAACCCGTTATGCGACCAGTTCAAAATGATGCACTCATGAACGACCTAGCTGAGTCCAATACGCCACAACTCCCGCGAGCAAGTATTGATACCTCATTCTTGGATGACTTGCTTTGAGGGGTGTCAATGAGTGAAGGCAGCCTGCCAAATCCCCGTGATGCAGTGTTTACCACTGCGTTATGGGATGGTGGATTCAAAATTGCGGACTGGGAAAAACACATCGAGAGAATGAAAAAACATGCTGAATGTTTACGAATACCGTTTCCTCTCGACTTTGCCCTGAGTCTCGGGCAAAAGATGAATGAATTGGCAGTTAACGATAGTTTGTCTTTAGAGACCACTCCTAACAGACTTCTTCGGATTGAATTGTCAAGAAATGGAACTATTTCCTTAGAAACGAGATTCATCGATTTTCGAAATGAAGATATCGACGCAGTAACGGTTGCTGCACCTAAATGGGCAAAGAGAGTAAGCGGCACAAAGCACGGGTCTTGGGGCCCTTATCGCCAAGCAAAACATACTGCCGAAAGTAAAGGGGCAGACCTCGCTTTCCTTGTCGATGCTTATGCGATTATCGATGCCGATAGAGCAATGCCAATCGTCATGGATGAAGATGGTACGGCTTGGATTGCAGCACAGGAACAAGGTGGGGTAGAGAGCATTACCTTCGCATTAATTTCTGAAAAATTGCAGAGCTCGGGAATACCTGTTCAATACGGGAGATTGAATGAACGGTTGGTTGCACGAGCAATCGAAGTAGTAGCCATTGGTAGCGGAATGGGTGCATGCAAAGTTCTTTCATTAGATGGAGAAGAACTTGGGAGCAACAGAACGCTTACCACATTTTGTCAATCAGTATTAGAACAGCATTATCAAAACCAAACAACATGGAATGACGTGAGGGGTATGGATGAGTCTTGAATTACTTGGACTGCAAAACCATCTCAGAAAAGAGGGGTTGCTCGGACAACAGGCTGTAAAATATGGAGGGCCTGATGAAATTCTTCTTTGTTCAAGTGGACCTAGTTCACATTTAGCACAATTTTCGATATTATGTGGCCCACCAAGATGGCGAGTGAAAATACTACAACCGAAAAATACCGTTGCCCCTTCTCCTCACAGCCCATTGAACGGCGAGATAAAACTGGACCCTAACAAACAAAACTTCACTGCCATCGTTGAAGAATGGAAACATGGTTGCTGGTATCATTCAACCTCCATATTTGCTAATTCCATTGAAGAGGTGCTGAAGAAATTACGAACACTAACACCCCATTTACCGTTTGAAAAGAAGCCTGATGATTCACTGCCCCAGCGACCGTTTTGGGCAGGGGCTTTTGCATATGATATGGTTCAGTGGACACAACCAATTAATCTTCAACATCCACCAAAGGATGGGGAGCTTTTGACTGTTCTGTGGCTTATTGAAAATATGGTTGTACAAGAAAGGGAAACAGATTCCATATCTGTCCATTGTATACATCAAGACCAATGGTCTGACAAGGTTCTCAAATTCACAGACAAAAAGTTCCCTTTGCCAGATCTCGAAGAACCTGCATTTTCTCATGATTCTAGTTCAATGTCCGACAAAAAACATGAGCAAGTCATCGAAGATATTCGTGAAAGCATCCGTTCAGGACAAATGTATCAGGTGAACGTTGGAAGGTGGTGGGACGGGGAATTAAACGAACACCCACGAACAATCTTTCAACGCCTAACGACTAGCAATCCAGCGCCTTTTTCAGCATACATTGATGCTCCAGATTTGAATCTATCAATAGTCTGCTCATCACCTGAAAGTCTTTTGAAATGCGATAATCAACAAGTCTTTACTTCTCCAATTAAAGGTACTCGACCACGGGGATCTACCTCCACAGAAGAACATCTCCTACGCATAGAAATGGTCGATGATGAAAAAGAACGTGCTGAACATAGAATGCTGGTTGACCTCATGAGAAATGATATCGCTCAAGTTTCGAAAGTTGGAAGTATATCCATCAAACGGTTTGATGTAGAAGCATATGCGCAAGTTCAACACCTCGTTTCTCACCTTTCAGGAGACTTGAAGAAGGGTAAGAGTGGTATTGATGCCATTCAAAATGTATTTCCCGGCGGTAGCATCACTGGTTGTCCACGAACCGTCGTCTGTGCAGCAATAGACGAAGTAGAGAAGCGCCCCCGGTCGTTTTGGACGGGTTCACTTGGATGGATTGATGTTCACTCTGGTTCATGTGCCTTGAACATCATGATTCGAACGCTTATTGCACATAAAACAAGGTTTGGGTGGACAGGTTCTGTTGCGGCAGGAGGAGGCATCACCATTGGTTCGATTCCTCAAGCAGAAGTTAACGAAGCAAAATGGAAAGCCGCCGCTCTCAGGCGGGCTTGTGGTTGGTTAGAGAACGACGATTCATCGTTACCTACTAGAAAACTCGCGACTCATCCCTTAGAAATAGAGGCGGCACCGATAACTTTCGCGCAAGGCTCAGTTCAGTTCATCCAAAAATCAGAACCGAAAATTAACGGTGTTCTTCTTATTGACAATCTAGATTCATTCACATTGAATATTGCTCATGCCGTGGCTGGATTGGGATATGATGTCTCTATTCTTGAAGCCAATGAACATCTGTCACGAGATACATGGGATACTGATTCTGCTCGAGATTTAATACATCGGCTCGAACCAAGCCATATCATTTTGGGGCCTGGACCGGGCATACCTAGCGACTCACCTCTAACATTAGCAATTGCTAAAGCGTCGCTCCAATCAGAAATCCATCAACCCTTACTCGGGATTTGTTTGGGACACCAAGCGATTGGGCTTGCTGCAGGAATGACTGTTGGTCGTTCCCCCAATGGCCCTGTTCATGGGGCTCCGCGTTCATGCAAGCATTCGGAAAGCGGAATTTTCTCTGGTATCCAATCACCTAGCCTTTTCACTCGATACAATTCATTGTGCGTGTCGATACAGGAAGATGCGTCCATGCTAGATTTGACATACGAAGAAGTAACAAATGAAATTATGGCACTCGAACACAAAACATTACCGATACATGGTGTTCAGTTTCATCCCGAATCGGTCGGTTCAAAAGACGGGTTGAAACTGCTAGATAATTTTCTTAAGTTTGAAGCGGATGCTTGAAGAATCGGGAGTGCTTCGACTCATTTGAGGGGCCACTATGCCAACATGCAGACATTGTTCAAGCACCTATTCCCGGGAACAATTCATCCACGGTAATGGACCAAAATCACAAGTTTGTGTTCGTTGTGGTGTTGAAAAAGGGCTTATCTCTAAAGAAGAGGCCTCGAACATGTTCGATGATTCACTGCGGAGTGCTCGATTGCAAGTTATGGCTCGTCGCTACAGTGTTTTCATGTACATCCCTTTACTATGGACGCTGTGGATTATCGTACTCAGTGACGTACGGCCTTGGGGTTGGTACTTCCTTGGACTATTGATCGTTCTAACGCTTATTGCACCAGTATGGTTCATCTACCGAGGTGGTCAGTATTCAGGTGATATGGCAAGGTTGACCCCTAACTTTGAACGACCTAAGGGGCACTGACTAAGTCTTAGCGTGAATTTTCAAAACATCGCCATCGATTAATTCGTGTTCTGAGCCAACAACTCGCCTGGTTCTTCCGTCAACACCGCGAATGAATCCATCACCCAAATCACTGTGAACCTTGAACGCCAGTGTCTTAGCTTGAATACCAAAAGGTACAACAAAAGCATCGGGAAGGATTTTTCCATCTCCATCAGTCCAGTGGGTTTCATCTTGAACAGGGTAGACAACTATGTGATTTAGTTCGTCAAACAAAACTGTATCAATCATAGATGAAACTCCTGTGCCTTTGTTGATTGAAAGTCTTTCGAGCATATGGTCCAACGCTTTGTTTTGTGCCTCCGAAAGGGAGTTCTGAGCAGGATATTGAAAACTATCTTCTCCGGGAACATATTCGATTAGGTTTGCAGAAGAGGCGCGTCGTAAAGCCAATTCGACATCAGCCATGCACGGAATTAAGCATCCATTAACTTCAATTCCCTCAAGAACTTCGGGCGGTGCTATGTCAAACTTATTTGCGGCAATATGAATCGGAAATAAAATTCGGCGTATTTCAAAAGCAAGTGAAAAGATTACAGATTGTTCCCAATCCCATGGGCTACCTAATTCAGTATGCTGTTTTTTGAATGACTCAAAAGCTAATGATATTGATTGAAAAGTAGCGCCTAAACCAGTTAATTGTTCTTGAAGATACGTCACAAGCCCCTTTTCACCTTCTGCTTGGACCCTTCGAACTCCTCGAGTCCAACCATCGAAAAGTAAACCAGAAATCCAAGCATCAAGTTCTTGACTCAAAAATTGAATTTCCTCTCGTATACGCAGTTGAGCAACCGCCTTGGTCTGTTGGCTGCCTTGGGGATTACCCTCAATATCAGTGCTTCCAGCCGCGTCAACAACCTGAATCAAAGCATCGCAATTTGCTAAATCGGCCAAGAAAGCGTTGCCCCTTCCTTTACCTTCGCTAGCCCCTGGCACGAGTCCCGCAATATCGACCAAAAAACATGGAACAAGTCGGCGATGAGCAACGCACGAACCTGTTCTTGGCTCACACAGACTACCGCGGCGAGGGTCCTCATTATCGGCTGGTTGTATTCTGCCCTCCGATTCAAGCCTGGTGCGAAGATCTTTGCAAGGACAGGGGAGACGCGCTGCGACAAATGCGACGCCGACATTCGGTTCTATGGTACAAAATGGATAATTTGCAATATCGACCTTTGCTAACGTGGCTGCGCTAAAAAAGGTCGATTTGCCAACATTTGGTTTGCCGACAAGTCCGATTTTCACTGCAAACACACCTTTTGAGCGTGATTACTCTTCTTCAGAGTCAAGAATTTCATTACGAATCTTCGCCAGCATAATATCTAATTCTGGGAGATTCAATCGGCCATCACCATCAAGATCGACAGCTGATACGAGACGGCCCATTTCCCATGGTGGAAGGTTTGCAATGTTGGCATTTGCAAGTGCTTCCCTGAATTCATAGCCGTCAATTTCTCCAGACCCGTCTAGATCTATCGAATTGAAAAATTCAAATATCGTTTGCTTTGTTTGCTTGAGATGTTGTGCAAGCATAATCAACTCCTCTGGCATAGGATACTCTGTAATTTCATCGTTATGTAATTGGGCAGATACCCGAATGAGTGATGACCCACCTTCGTCTTCCTCAACCTCGCCAATGTTTAGTTGGGTATCGATGCCAACCCCTCTACCCAGGAGTGTTCGAATTGTAGTTGAGCCTTCAACCAGTGTATAAGAGTGGATATCAGTAGGAATTGGTGTGTCTGTAAGTGAAGCATTGTTTGGACGGCCCGTGTGAATCATCGAAAGTGCAGCCAGAATTGTTCCGATTACGACAGGATAGAACATTGCAGCAGAAACAAGATAGAATCCTCCAGTTGAGGCAATTGCATCTTCAACTCCAGAATTGGTGACCGCATACTGAGTGAAATCGCCGATTAGACCGGAAATTGTAGCCGTTAGGCCACCAATTATGGTGAACCAAACTGCAAGTTGGGCGTTACTGGCCTTTGCTAATTGCTTTTGAGAAGTCAATGGGTATGAAGTGAAAATAGCAGCCAGCATCATGAGGCTGCCTACTGTGTAGATAAATCCAGAATCAACTGTGTGAGCCATAGAACCAAGTTTATCCATTCCGACAAACGTATCCATTCCAGTAAAGAATCCGCCTACTGCGAAAATTGGAAGTACCATCATGGCAGAAGTTGCAGCAAATGCACCTGGACTCTTGACAATTTTTTCTGGGTTCGATGCTGCAGTTGCAACCATATTGACTGAACCAGCAAACAATGGAAGAAGTCCCAATGCCATGAGTATTGCCCCGACGTTTTGCAACAATTCACCTGCATCTGCTGATGACATAAAGAAGGGTGGGATGGTTACAAACAAGAATACCATGTTTGCTTTTTGCATCGATGCCGACCAAACCGGCTTACCGGCTGTGAAAGGAATAATGTGGTATGCGACTGCAAAGATTAGTGCAAGGGGAACCCAGCCGTTGAGTACTCGCTCAGCCATCCAAACCATTTGTGTAGCATCTGCAATCTCTCCAATGAAGATTAACAGCATACTCATAATCTTAGCAACCAAAGCGAGTACCAAAAACCAACTTGTTGGAGAGATGTCATCGTGTTCTCGATCACCGAAGGTGATGAAGATGTTGATGAGTAATGCAAGGTGGAGCATTGCAGACAGCAAGAGCATGGATATGTTTTGTAGTGTTTCAAGAACACTTGACTCGTTTTCAATCGTGATAAACGAAAACACTGCGGGCAAAAGCAGCACTGCTATTGTTGAAGCAGTTAACAGAGCAGCTACCATAGATGCGCTGGCTTCACTTGCAAGTCGCCCTTTAGAGGAGCGAGAAACGGCAACCAATGCAGCACCGACAAGAAGATAATTCATTGCGGTGGAAAAGAAAATGCGCGTGTAATCCGTAAGCATTGAACCGTCATCATAACTCCAACCGACGCTAGAAAGTGAATTTAGAGCGGTTGGGTCATAGCGATGCCAAATTCCCAAAAAGGTACTGAGTACGGCCATGAAAAACCAAGCCATACCGTAGCGCATCCAGGTCTTGGTTCCACTACCTGCCTCATCCTTGAACAAATCGATAAGTCCAGCAGGTGCTTTGTTGAGAAGAAACAGTCCAATTTGGCGTAATGGACTTGCCATTCCTCCGATTCCTTTGACCATATAGTTCGAGACTAGAGCTAGAACACCGACAATCAGTGCTGTTGAAATGAATACTGTTTCCATACATCACACCCCCTAATCTACGATAACCTCGCTAAGCAACGATGCAACAATTGCACCCAAACCGATGAGTATTCCAATGAGATAATACCAGATTCCACTTCCTCCAAGATTTCCAATCAAAGGGACGAGTTCTCCAAGCAACGGGATTGTGTCCCATCCAAAAACATTTGAGAACAAAGCAAGTAGTCCGAGAAGGGTTACACTAAACAGCGTCAAAAAGACTCTACTGCTCGATGGTTCTCCAGTTCCAACCGTCACATCAGGTAAAGTTGTAGCATTGGTCATTTTTGTTCACCCTCATATGACCCCGTAGGGGTCATTCCGCCCACTCGTATTGCGGTCATAAACATTCACTCCTTACACAGAGGATTTCTTCAATTGAAAAAAGGGCTATAAAGAACGAAGATTATCCAGTATATTTCCCCTTCGAGGTTTTGAAATTCCAAGGGGAGTAGGTAGAGATTGTTCAAGAAGAAGTTCTTCTTTCCACACGGATTCACATGAACATGAAAGGCCGGCGAATTCCTCAAGTTCTCCCGAAACAGCATATCGCTCAATCGCAGCAACAACTTCCGAGTCGCAAGAGCCGCAGTTGTGCGCACCTCGTACCTTGCCACCGGCGGTGGGGTGGATTATCAATCGGCACACTTGGTCTGCATCGCCATTTTTTCCGCCGTTAGGATGAATCGTTGGATGGACTCGTCGAATCATTTCAACCAAGGACCAGAGCCAAGGTGGACGATATTCGTTATTTCGATGCAAACGATCGATGATTGTTCCACGTTGGATATTCATCGGATTCACGGAAATTTCATCGCTTCTTTCAGCGACATCTTCAATCCACTTCACACCGTGATTCAAAGCATCGGCTTCGCTCATAAACGGGGGTTTGAACATAAGGTATGTCTTTATTCGAATGCCATGATTTTTGAGATTTTCAACGGCTCTATCCCATGACTTTGTCGAAAAACCTTTGTTCACGTGGAAGCGAAGTACTTCATCATCGTAAGCTTCCAGCCCGATTGCAACAGCAAAACTTTGGTTGAACTGCTTCGCCCAAGTTAATTTTGCATCAGTTAACTGTTCACACCGGCTTTCAACAATCAATTCCTTACCAAGACTTTGACAATCAGACAACACAGTCTGTTGAAATTCTACGGGTATTTCTCGATCTTCTAGCAATGAACCGCTCGTGTAAACTTTGACCATTGCATGGTCTTTGAAATCCTCAAACTTCTCCTTGGCATATTGCCACTGGGCATGGAGGTCTTCATTGGTAACATCATCCCTTGTATCGTTAAAATATCCACAAAAAGTACAACCACTGGACCACCACCAATGGCAACCTTTGGTTCGCAGAATTACGGTAACTGCACTGCAAGGTGTACCATCTGCAAGGGTTTCAGGAGTGAAATACACCGTCGCTGGCTCACTTGCATCCCATGACTGTTGGCGAGCGATGGCCCATGGAGTATTTGCTGGGGCTTTTACCAGGTCGTGAATGCGGGAGCCTTTTTTGCCTTCACCAAGTAGTGTGAGCGTTTTTGGCTGCGACATTCTACTCCCTCGTGCCTTGGGGCATACCGTTCATGTTTCAACCCACCGGAGATTTCCTCAATTAGTTTGTATTGGGCGGAATAAAATCGTGGTTCCGGCCTGAACAAATTCACCTTTTGGATGTGAAGAGTTGTGATCTTCAGCAGAAATTACCTCCGGAGAAAAATGAGTTGCTGGAGCCCTAATGTCGACACGAGAACCTAAACGTATCATCCCATAACGCTGACCTCGACGAACTTGAGAATCCGTTCCTAACCACGGCACGATTGTTCTAGCAAGAATTCCTGATATCTGGGTGACTTCAATCATCATGTTATCCTCGCTACGAAAAACACTTCGAACACGTTCATTGTACTGGCTTTCTTTCTTAAATGCCGGGCGAAATGGACCTCTTTTCAAACCTTTACCGGTACGGTGTTCCATTCGAAGCAAAGTTCCGGCGCACGGTGCGCGGTTAACATGAACATCCAATGGCGACATAAAAATGGCAATTCTAATAACGTCGTTGTCGGATTCTTCACCCTCAGAAACTGCTTCGAACCGCTGCTCTGTTTCGAACTGAAGTGGCTTACTGAGAGGTTCGGGGAACCAGACACCTGTCGTATCGTCAGATACGCAATTACCTGAACTTACTTCCTCTTTTGATGGACGGCGGCCGTTGGCTCGTTCTCTTCGAATAAACATAACATGCCCATCAGCAGGACTGACAAGAATTCCTTCTTCCCGAGGGATTGGTCGGTCTGGGTCACGCCAAAAATTAGCACTAAAAGCAGAAAGCATGAAGCAAAAAATAGCAAATAAGGGGATTAATCCGTACAACGAATCAATTGTAGCGCCAATAATTAGCGCACATCCTCCCATGAAGAAAGGAATCAGAACTGGACCGTGCCCCCCGTGGGCCAATCCAGACATCTACTCACCTCAATCTGCCCAAGGGTCATCGCCATCAGCCCACGTGGCAGAGGCTGTTGTGGCACTCGGTGATTCTTCTGCAGCATCTTCGGCAGCATCTTCAGTCTGTTCATCGGATTTTTCGTCCGGGACTTCAGAAGCTTCGTCCGATGATTCTTCCACTGTGTCGGCCACCTCGACGGTTTCTGTGCTTTCCTCAGCGGCATCTGCTTCTGCTTCAGCCATATCCGAAACACGTGCCTCGACCATATCCTCCATACGTTCAGTAAACGCACGAGCCATGTGCTGAGACTTACGTTCTGCTTCGATTGCTCGTTCAATCATCTCGTATCGAACCTTGATTGCTTTGTTTAAGTCCTCAAAAATTTGCATGTGATCAACATACCAGTCGTCACGAGCCTTCATTTCAACAACTGCGTGTTTCAAATCGTTATCGAGTTCTTCTGCAATGCTGAAAACAGTACTAACACGCGTCTTTTCACGTGAGTACTTTTCCTCCATCTTTTCCAATTCAGGTTCAAGATGTTCGACCTTTTTAGTAGCCTTAACCGCCCGTAGTTCGAGTTCACGTACACGAACTTCCTTTTCAGAAAGAAGTGCTTCTTGAGTTTCCTTCTCAATTTCACGTTCGATGATTTCTTTTTCAAGAACCTCGATGGTCGCTAGAGCATCTTCCAAATCTGCTTGTGCAGAAGTGAATGCTTCGTAAAGGACCTTGATCTGGTCCTCGTATTCATCAGCCGACAATTTTTTGACTGCGGGTTCAAATTCTTCTGGTGCAATGGTTCCATCTTCGGTCATTTTTTCACCCGGAGGTAAGCCTCCATGAACACCCACACGCCACCACCCTATCAAGCCGACGCATGGTAGGACTGACCAAAAGCCCTCATTTAACAAAAATTACCGGTACGAATCGGTAACAGCGACAAGTTCCCTGGCGATACTTACCTCGCCCATAGAATGTCCAGCATCAGGCACGATTGTCAAATAACTTGAAGGAATTGCTTTGTGCAATTCCCATGCACTACGAGCGGGACAAACAACGTCGTAACGACCTTGAACAATATGCATAGGTAGGTGTTGTATAGCATCTACATGGTTGAGAATGTGTGCTTCGTCAAGAAAAATGCCATTGATGAAATAATGACATTCAATCCTTGCAAAGGCTACTGCAAAATCCAAATCTTCGGCCTTTTCAAGATACGATGCATCTGGAAACAAACGGCTTGTCGCCATTTCCCATCGAGTCCATTCCTTCGCAGCAGCACGGCGAATCTCAATGCTTGGACTCGTAAGTCGAGTGTAGTAGGCTTGAATCAAATCATGTTGTTCATCTGACGGAATATGTTCTCGATAAGCCTCAAAAGCATCGGGGAAGATGTGACTTGCACCGTCTTGGTAGAACCAATGCAACTCACTTTTTCGACACATGAAAATACCTCGTAACATTAAGCTCTCAACTCGTTCAGGGAACTGCTGAGCGTAGACCAAAGAAAGTGTTGAGCCCCAAGAACCTCCAAAAACATGCCATTTTTGTATTCCGAATAGTTCTCTTAGCATTTCTATATCCTTAACTGATGCATGCGTAGTGTTGTCTTCCAGTTCTGCATGAGGTGTAGATTTGCCACAACCTCTCTGGTCAAATTGAATGATATTGTAGGCAGTTGGGTCAAAATATTGTCGATAACTGGGTTGCCCTCCACCACCAGGACCTCCATGAATCACGATAACTGGCATTCCGTCCGGATTGCCGCTTCTTTCCCAAGCGATGGTGTGTAATTCAGAAACTTGAAGGGTGCCGGTTTTGTACGGTTCAATCGGCGGATACAGCACTTCTTCTATGGTAGTTGTCACATCGAGCATGAGCGTTTCAAGAGTCGGTAGGAGAAGTTCTTTTCGCAATGGACATCTTCTTGTAATGCCTCGGTTCGAATGAAATTATGAGCCAACGTGAAGCGACCGACCTGTTCAGTGAATGGGCAGATAAAGGCAAAGATTTGGGGATGGAGAAGGGCCATGCTGCATCTGTTCATGATATGCTGAAAATTGCTGGCATACCACGAAATACAGATTTTACAGCCATTGATGTGGGGTGCGGAAATGGATGGGTTTGCAGGCTCATTCGTGAAGATGAAAAATGTTCTCGAATAGTTGGCATTGATGGGTCAGAAAAGATGATTGAAAAAGCCAAAGGTTTGGATATTAATGGCGAGTACTACTTTGCAAAACTTCCAGAATGGCGGCCAAAGTCACAATTCGATTTGATTCACAGTATGGAATTCCTGTACTATCTTCAAAAACCTGAAGAAATGCTGAAAGTATTCCACGATTATTGGCTCAAAAGTGGAGGAATGGTGGTTATTGGCATGGACCATTACCTAGAAAATGCAGACAGTCTCGACTGGGGCGAGGCGTTGAATGTCCACATGTCCACTCGAAGTATGAACCAATGGGAAAAAGCAATGCTCGATGCAGGTTTTATTGATGTGTCACTACATCAAGTTGGAGTTAAAGAAGGATTTGTTGGCACATTAGCATTAGTCGGCTACAAGTCATAGCCAGTTCATTCTTCAGTCTCTTTCAAAATTTCACTACCTAAAAAGCCCAATCGTAGGTCTCCATTCAAGAAAGGAGATGAGGCAAAGGTATGCTCAGTTGAAAGATTGATTTCTTGAGGCTCGGGGATTGTTTCTGGTGCTGCCGATAACTGGGCCATCCAGGCGACATGTTGAGAGAATTTTATTTTTGATTCATGATATTCCTCTGATGTCATTTGGATAATTCTTCCAGATGCCCCAATCAATAGTGAAGGAGGGAGTACGGTTCTACGCTGTGATTCTGGTTTTTGTGCCTCCATTGATTCCAATGCTAAAGAGTACAGTGCGAGTTGAAGTTTGTGCTGTTCAAGAATTGAGGCTTCTGCATCAGTAGAAGGCATTGGGTCGAGAAGATTGCCTGTATAGCTTTGCAAATAACTTCCATCTTCCGAATTTTCAGGGTTGAAATCGTCTCGGCATCCTTTGGTTTTTAGATCGACAACCTGCAAGAAACCATGTCCGTCCTCGTCCCTTAAGGCAAGGACAAGGTCTGCCCTGCCATCAAACACAACATCAACATAGGCAACCTGTGAAGATGCATGAGGACCTGTGACTGAGAAATTTGTTCTGTAAAGTTCGGAGAATTCAACCTTGTCGACATAATAAAATGGTAATTCTGTCCTCAGCCCCTCAACCACATAGCCATCATAGTCTCCACCACTTGCATACTTTCCAAGTAAGCCACCACGGACCAAACGGCCCAACTCGGCTAATCTTTGTCCTGTTTTTTGCGTAAGTTCAATATCTGATTTATCCAGACCAATGCCTTCCTCGGCCATCACGCGGTTAATGGTGTCCATATCATCGAGTTTATCTTCTCCATCGTAAAGCCACGCCGGAGGTAAAGGCATAACAGGCGGACTATTTTTTGTTGCAGGGTTCTGCAAACCAATTTCAATAAGCCGGTGCATAAGTGTTCCAAAAATCGTAGCCTCTGGGAAGAGTGATTTATGTTTCAGCTTCTCTGTATTTCGATTTGAAAAGAAATAAAATGGTTCCGGATTCCAACCCTTAACTTCTGTCAGCCAATGAGTTCGCGGGCTGTTGAAACTTGAATCAAGGCTGTGTGCTGGAATCCTCAATATTTGGTGAACAAGGGGAACTGGGCCTTCATTGGTTTTCTCGCTGGAGAGGGAATTCATTCTTTGTTCAACTTCATACCATTGCTGGAGTGGGGTTTGATTCTTGAGGTTGGGGAAGCATTGTGGACTATGGAATATTTTGATTCCTCCAAGTGATGGTATTCCCAGACTTGCTGAATTCGATAATGTGTATGGGTCGAGATTGAGCGTTGTTTCGGTAAATGCCGTGAGAGGTGACTCAAACTCATCTCCATCCAATAACCACGGGGAATCAAGTACCTCATTTTGATGTGAAAGGCTGCGTAAACCATCAACGAGCATCCCCCCCATAGTCTTCAGAGACGGTTTTACTCTAACCATAAGCCTCTTACTTTTAGGATCAATTTCTCCATTTCGAATTGGTGAACCTGATAAAATCAAGTGGTTCTTTACTCGGGTCAGAGCAACATAAAACTCTCGTCGTCGTTCCGCCTGTCGCTGTGCATGATCGATGCATTTCGTAAATTCCCAAAGACCATCACTGGGCCGGTCACGTGAACTCCAAGGGTTGATTCGTCCTGCGATGACTTGTGGTGTGACAAGGACGTTATTTCTCGCTGCTAATGCGGCATCTGACTTACCTGCATGGAACATTCCGGCAACCACAACCACAGGCGCTTGGAGGCCTTTTGCACCATGAATAGTCATAATTTGAACTGCACCTCCCGAAGGAGTAGTTATTGCAGAAGGGCCTTGAGTGCCCAAATCTTCTAAATCCTTTAGTCGAGTGAAAATAGCGGATGGTTCGTGGCCCAACTCGTTTCCAATATTGACCATTAAGGCACACAATGATTCAGCATTTTGACGAGATGTATCGCCTGGATACGCTACTAAAAGATCGGAATGGTCCAATATGGCATCGAACACATCGTGTAAAGCGCCGCACTGGACGAGGTGTTCGAGATGAACGGCAAGTTGACAAACTGATTCATTCGGAGCAAAGTGCTGAATTTTCTGCCACCAATTTCCTTCAAAGTCTTGGGTCATTAAGGCATGAGATTGAGCATCGTTGAATCCCATTATTGGAGAGCGGGCAAGAGTTAAAGCTGCATGTCGTGAGTGAGGTTTAGCTATCAGTTCAAGGCAAGAGAGAAGTGGCAAAACTACAGGTTGCGAAAGTAAAGAACCATGTCGATCTGCGATTACCGGAACACCGCGTAATTGCAATCTTGATATCAAATCTGGAATATGTTTTCGTGAGTGAACAAGAACCAGTACATCATCCGGTTGAACATTCGCCTTTTGTGGAGGTAATTCGGAGTACGAATCTTGTTCTGCGTTCCAAACTTGTGTTGTTTGCTGAGAAAGCAACGCCTGTAAACGAGCGGCGATAAGTTCGTTTTCTAAGTGCTGATTTGATGCTTCTGGTGCACTGAATGTATCAAAGTACTCGTCAAGTTCTAGACTCGGGTTTTGCGCATCTATCTGAAGCGGAAGAAGCCATTCAAGAGTTCCCTGGTTCTCAGAATCGCGCGCTGCTCCAAGGTGTTGGTGTTCTGCGTGCCAATCGCCAGGGAGGAGGTGATGCCGAGAGGAAAACACATCTTGGAACATCCCGTTCATCATCAGCATGAGATTCGGGAGGGTTCTGTGATTTGAAGTGAGGTCAATGTGTCCGAGCGAGCGGCGATTCTGACGTGTTTCGTCAAGAACGTTGAAAGTGGTCTCGTCGTCGTCAAATGAATAATTGACATATTCCCACGGTTGTGAAGGAATCGATGAACCTTTGACCTCTGTCCCGACAATGAATGAGCCACTTTGACCTCCTGCACCTACTGGCCTTGGATCGCGACCGTGTCCATCTTTGCGAAGATGGTCGAGACGCTGGTCCATCTGTTCAGTTTCATTCGCTTGTTTAATTGCGGAAACGGTACGTCGCATGACAGTTACCTCAGCCTGACGGAAACGATAGATACTTTGCTTCATATCACCTACAATACAGATGGTTGGGTCCCACGGCCCGAGTGGATGCTTTGGTTCATCAGCAGCCACATTACGATGACCCCAAAGTCGAGCAAGAAGTCGGAAATGTGCCGGATTAGTATCTTGAAATTCATCGATGATAAACGCCCGATATTGGCGTCGTATGGATTGCAAAACTGCGAACCTTCTGTTCAAATCCTCAAAACAGTGCTGGTCTTCTGAAGCCAATCGTATTGCGCGAGCGATATGCTGGTCAGACCAAGGTTCATCGCCAAAGCCGTCCAATGCCTGAACAACATCATGAGGGTACATGTGGCGGACTATATCTGGACAACGGGCGAGGGTTAAATCAGCAGCTAATCGTTGTATGTCATCGTAATCATGTACTCCTTCTTGTGCCTTCATCAAAGTGAGAATTTCCTGACATCCGCGATGAACAAGAAGTAAATCACTGAGTACACTGGTTTGTAATTCACTGGAGATTCTTAGATTTCCCGATGGTGCTAAGTCATCGAATTCAACATCTATCGGAATTGCTCGCAGTTCGCAATCTTCAGGCATAAAAGGTAGATTAGATAACGGCTGAAACAAAAAGGCACACTTTCCAAGTAAACGAACAAGGCGGCCTTGACGAGAGTTGAGATGCTCACGTAAACTTTCTGCCAACACACCCGCTTCTGTATGTATGCCGTCTCGTACTCCTTTCGACAATGTTTTGGCTGCAGATTTACCGTAAAGGCCGGGATGCCAACCGTTTGAATGATTCACCTGTGGTAAACTCCCTTTCGGGAAAAAGTTAGGCCGGTCCTGTTTGTCTAATTGGCTCCAAGAGGTTGATGCGATGGCTACTTGCCAAACCCATTGTATACACTCCACCGGGTTTTCGGGCAAAGGTTCTCTAGCAAGATTCGTCAAATGATTGAACCGAGTGCGGGATGTATCAATTTCAACTTCACAAGGTGTAACATAATCTGCGGAATATGCAAGGAAATGATCGGTCCATTGAAGGAGAAGCGTCTGTAACATTCGAGTATAATCTACTGCAATATCTTGAACGGGCTGTACAAACATATCCATTAGGATTTCATTCGCCAATGGGCTTTTCCCGTCCCAGAAGTGGCCCAAAGATTTGGCACGGTTTCCCATCGCACGGTGTGATTCCTCAACGAATAGAGATTTTCCAAGCATCCCACTAAGCACCACTGCAGCGCGTTCCTGACCTCCAAGTAAAATTGCTAATCGGTTACGGGCCGAGATGAACTCCGTAACATTACCTCGAACTCCAGCCTCTAGAGCATCAGAAACTGTGCGGATCCTCCATGCAGATTGCAGGACTTCTCGGGTGAGTAAAGGAGAACGCTCCTCTGCAATCTGCTCTCGGCTCGGATGAATAGCGACAGAATCAAGATGGGGAGAAACAAGTTGAGAGAGAAACGCGTCAATGGTCGAAATAGGAGCCTCGTCAAGCGATGACAAAAGCATTTCAACATCTGCCTGGTCACGGATTCTCGGGTCAAAAATCCCATCCACATCTCCCGGCTTAAGCGGGCTGGCTCGGGTTTGTGCAACCCTTGCTCGGATTCTAGATTTCAGTTCTGCTGCTGCTTTTTTGGTGAAGGTGATTGCCACTACTTCACTGGGAAGTAATGCTTTCCATTCCTTAGGACTGGTGCGCTGCTTAGGTGGCGCACGCAATGAACCATGGCCGTTTAACGGCTCTCGAGGACCTAATGGGAGAAGTAAGGCTGCTCTTTGCTCGTGAGAGAGGAGGTGCTGAACATAACGTTCTGCCATGACTGTGGTCTTTCCAGTACCCGCCCCAGCATCCAAAGCGATGTGCTTGTCGAGGTCCAGTCCGAGCCGTTGGCTACGATTGAATCGAATCATCAAGCATTCCCTCCAAATTTCTCGGGATAAACAAGACGGATTGAGCTGTAGGAGTAATGTCGGCCCGGGGTTGAATTAACTTGACCTGAATTCGCCGCATTGATTGCGCGATTTGATGTTCGTAATCGCTCAGCAATGAGGGCCCGGAATCCGTTAATCTCAGTCGATTCGGATTCCGGGTAGCGATGCAATTTTTGCGAATAAAAGGTTTGTTCGCCTATTTCTGCGTCCTGCAGGTATTTGGAAACAGACTGGTCCATCTCGAGATAATGCGCGGTCGATTCACCTATTTCAGTGACCCCAATGCCCACAACGCGGTCTCCGGGGAATGCCAATTCCCAAGACCGTGCATACAACGAGAGTTGTACTTCATCGAATAAACCTCGGCGATGACGGTCTCCTTTTTCGCCAGCCTTAGGACCATTGACGGTTTTAAGATCCCTAATCACGACAAGACGGTTCGCTGACGGGACTGGGCCAGAATTCAATGGCATAGGCTGTGAAACAGGTTCCTTTGAAAGAACGCCGTCGGCAACGGCTTTCTCTCTTTGATGTGGGTCGAGCACGATCTGGTCAACCCGATCAATCCGTCCTCGGATTTTGAACGGTGAGGATTGCCCATTATCATTGCATGCATCTAACAAAATTGGTGATTTGCCATCAAGTCCGATGCCATATTCACATGCTATCGGAGCAGCATGGGTCAAGGAATAATCCGAGAGAAGCATTCGTCCTATTCGCCCCCCGCAAGAAATCTCACTTACTCCTTCAATGTAGTCCCTCCAGACCTCTGGAGTTACTCCGAGCATCTCTCTACAACGATGGACTGCAATTGCATCATCGCGTTTGAGCCAAGATACCTCACTCTTTAGGAATTCGAGAACTGACTGCCAAAGTTGTTCGAAATCAGTTTGATTAAGTGGAAGTGGTTTATCGATGGGAGAGGTAGCGGTTGGAACTCCATGATAGCGAAGTATTGAGGCTTCAGCATCATGCAAAATTGTTCCACGAGTCCGGTGGTCGAGATCTTCGGATTGTGATTCTTGAGCTTGGGCTTTGAGATGATTCTTCATCCAAGCCAAACGTGGACATTCAAGCCAAGATTGAATCCTACTAGGGGACCAAATATCTACCTTGATGGGGGAAGAAAAGCCCATTACTGAGTTGAGCGTTTCACTCTTCATATTGTATGGAGGAAGTGGACGTGGGTCAATGGCGGGGCCGTTTCCTCGCGACCCTTTCATGCCGAGATTTGGCCATACTTCATGTTGGTTGCTTCCTAGTAAAACCTGACTTTTCTTTGGCCGGAGATTGAGCCCGTCAGTGCTAAGTAGATATTTGCGAAGATGCCATGAGAGGTACTCATTCTTTTGTAGATTTTTATGACTTGGTTGGCGATGAAATCGGTCAAGTTGAACGGGGACTTCGTGTGCCATGGCGACAGAATTCTTTGATAGAACACTTCCAGTAATTTGACTTCCATCCCTAAGTGCTAAACCCAAACGTTGCCGCTGATCTCGAGGACGATGCCCTGCACGTTCAGCGGAAATTATTCCATCTTGAGAAGTCATTGTAAATGGCCTAGGTGTTAACCATACCTCGCCAGATTCATCGCTAGTCCAATGCCAGCTTCGATTCAGATTCCCAGATTGGTGCGTAGATTCGGGAAGGAAATCTGGGGGTTTTTGAAGCAAGGTAATCTCACCGGCTTGCCTCAATTCAGTGAACCATTCAGCAAGAGGTGCGCTCGGCCCTCCACCCTCTTCCTTTGACGAATCAAAAACAATGACTGTTTTGCCAGCGTTTAACAAATGGCGAAGATGGTGTCTTCCCTTACGAATAGTCAAATCCGAATGAAGCATGCCCAATCGGAGTTTCGCCTGAGCATCAAGCCATGGGACCTTTGGTGATTTCATCGCCCATGAGCCAACATCTAACCCAACCAAAAGAAAAAGATCAGCCTCAACGCCATGGGCTTCTTCGGGTTTGAGAATTTGGATTTGGCGGCTTCTGTTCCGAGTTCGGGGGAGGGTTGTATGTTTCAGCAGGTGCTCGATATATCCAATAAAATCTTGGCCATTTGAAGGAACAGATAAATTTGCCTTTTCAAGAGTATTCTGAGTCGATTTATGAGATTCGCGAAGATGTTGCAGACCTGCTATTGAACGGTCATGGCCTACAGTTCGACGTTGAAGTAATGTCCAATCAAGTTTAGACAGTATTGTATCAAGCCACATAAAACCATCTTTTGGCCGTAAAGGAGTGGGTAGTTTTTCACCGGATGAACAACCGATTAGCTCTGCGTCTAATGCTTCTTGAGAATTCTTATCGAGAAGTGGATGCCACAATTGAGCAACACAACAGAGCCACCATTGTGTTTCTTCAAGTTCCTGTAAGGCACGTTCGCGATTTGAACCAAGTTGGGGCGTGACATTAGAAAGCGTAGAAAGCCAACGGCGCAAAGCACCTTGACCACCACGGACATGAAAGGTACGCGCTATATTCTCAAGGACATGGATGTGCGGGCGAGGATGCCATTCTGAATTCTTAGGATGTTGTAATTCGCCAACTCCGCCGTTTGGTAAAGGGAGGCTTTGATTTTCAAACAGGGATTTTAGCTTATCAATCGACCAAGCCTCCAACCCGTCACCAATCTTCATCAACAGAGTTAGGCCAGCCAGAGACGGAATGTGTTCGAGGGTTTGTTTTTCAGAACCAGTAAGATATCCGAGAGTTTGAAGTCTTGAATTCCACATTCTTTGGTTACTATCCGCGGCACCATCAATTATAATCACCTCTCCATTCACTGATTGACGATATTCGTGAAGAATTTCAAAAGCAGCATTAATGCTATGCGCTCGCCTATTAACGGTAATTCTGTGATAAGAAGTGTTGCGTTCAAAAGAGAGGGGGGACCTCCATGAACTGGATTCGTTAAATTTCCAAACTTGGTGGGGCGGCACCCACGGCGGCAGAGTTTCTTGTGATACATATTCCCAATCTCCGTCAAGTAGATGCGAACCATGGAAGCCAAGACGGAATGAGCCGGGGGTACACAATTGATGTATCGGCCGTATTGATGCAACACACTGGAGAAATGTTCGCTCGACTTCGGTATAGTCAGGAGCAGCGTCGAGCACGATGAGGCCTTGTACATCATTGAGGGTGAATGGAGCAACATCCATCTCTTGGAATTGTTTGATCAAAAAGGGCAAAGCATGGTGAATATGTGTTCCGCCGAGTTGCTCCCCTACCTTTTTCAAAATCAAATCAAATTCCTTTGCCCCAGGATCATTCTCCCAAACCCATGGATTCTTGATTTCGGATAGTGCGCCATGCAATGATAGCAATCGTTCGGTTTGGTAAGGCGTCCATTGTCGTTGATTCTGAGGTGAAAAAAGCAAGGGTAATTCTCCAGACTCTGCCGCTTTCTTCGTACGGGCATGAATGGCAAGAAATAGACCGGCGTTGTCCTGCATAAGTGAGGGGAGACCGGTGTCTAGAATCATCAGTGAGATAAAACGTTGAAGAGTGAGATGATGTGTCGTATCTATTGGAACATTCAAACCAGCAAGGCGATGTAATGATTGGCTCCTACTCGCCTCATTTGGATACAAAAGAACGTAGTTGTCGCATTGGCCATCGCACAAACTTCGGAAAAGCCATTCCGGTATATTTTGGCCCGGTGGGACTGCTTCAAGAGTTATCTCTGGTATTCTATTTTCGTCCATACTGCCCCCCCCGACATGACCACAGATGTCGACTGTTCTTGAAGGCTATCGATTGAATCGACCCAACTTCAAAACATTGGAGCCGATTAAGATGATAGAAATAAGGAATTAACTTTTGAACGGTAGATCTGATAAAACCGCCATAGAATGGTTTGAAAAAAAAATGATCCCTCCCCGTCGTGCTAAATTTTTCAAACGCTTATATGCTAGAACTGTAGTATACATAGATGGTAAAAGGGAGAGAAGTTCTATGTCGAGTGTATGTGTGCGAGCGGCGTTTAGGAAGATAGAGTGCGTAGTCGGCTATATACTGTGGAGGGGGGTATCCGTGTATGATTACTGCGCAAAATGTTTTGATTTGATTTCTTTATATACTGTAGGGTGCAATACCTTATGTTTGTGCTAACATGAATACGT
>Ga0228615_1000033_pt1 | contig 80754 bp, 66 predicted proteins | sample 16DmetaG_FD_190530 | JGI IMG/M metagenome (GOLD analysis project Ga0228615, IMG submission 190530) | Seawater microbial communities from Monterey Bay, California, United States - 16D | ecosystem: Environmental > Aquatic > Marine > Coastal | place: USA: California | collected 2016-10-17
CAGATTTGGTTATGAAGCATTCTCAATGAATGATGATGGTACAAGAATATTAGTCGGTCAATGGATTGAAGAGTCTAATGGATGGAGAGCAGGTTATTCAAGAATTCGTGTATATGAATATCAATATGATACAAATGGCCTTAATAATTATGTATGGGCACAAATAGGCAGTGAACTGGTAGCACGAGGAGGAACTATAAGTCCTGACGGTAATAGAATAGCAGTTCATGACGTAAAGGCTGGACAAGAATATGAAACTGATCCATCGCCTATAAGAGTTTATGAATGGAGTAGATCAAATAGTGAATGGGAAATAGTAGGAAATATTATTAATGAAGTAAAAAATATGGGCATGAGTGATAAGGGAAATGGTATTCTATTAGATTATCATGGTGACACATTAGCATTAATAAGTTTAAATGCACCAGCACAGATTTATAGACCATCTATAAATGATTCTTCTATTGATAGTACAACAGTTTATCCAGGAATAGTAAAAATATATCAACTATCACCAAATATAAATCCAGTTAACAATAATTATTATAAAGATTTAAGTAGAAATTGGATAACAAATTCAATTCAATATGGTCCATTATATGAGCCAAATGGTAATGAATGGGCAAATAATTTCCATCGCACTAGTCAACCATATAGGCAATATATAGATTTAGATTTTAGTGGTTCACAGTTTGCAATAAGAACTACTAATTATGATAATAAAAAAGGTATAATAAATATATATAATGTCACAACAAAAGAAGAATTATTATTATCTGATGTATCTAATTATCCAGTAATATCATTAAGTGGTGATAGTTATAATATATTAGATTTAAATATACCTTATGTTGAACATGGTATATCAGTTAGTCATAATAAACAAATTACAGAAACTATAGAAAATCCATCTCCGATAGATAGTTGTGGTAATACACTAGATTTAGCACACTTTTATAATAAAAGAGGAACATATACATTTACATATAGTGCTACTGATGTAGATGGTAATACTAGTTATATAGATAGAATTGTAAAGGTAGCAGATAATGTTGCGCCAATAATTAATATAAGTGGTGGTGATGTATATTTAATTACTGGTTATATTGATTCTCATGGATTACAAGAATTTTTAGATTATGGATTAGTAAGTGTAATTGATTCTGGTGGAGAAGGTACAATACCAATAACTAATGTGGCAGATGATGGTATAATCCATTCTGATAATCTTTTAGATGATGGTATATTAGAAATTCAAAATGTAAATGTTACTATAAGAAATAGTAATAATGATATAGTAAATAATATGGTTACAACTAGTCCAGAAGTATATACAATTACATATGATATTAGCGATTCATTGGGTAACATGGGTACAGCAACAAGAACAGTAACTATATCAGATGCGCGTGATGGTATTAATACATATTTAGAAACTCCACAATTACACTCTACAATTACTAATACGGGTTCAACGGCAAATTCGACTACTGAAAAATATGTTAAATATAATGGCGATGGTTCATTTATGGCTGCAATATCAAATACTAATAAAGGAATACATATGTATGAATGGAATAATGTATCCGGTAACTGGGATAGTAAGGGTCTTATAACTACTACATCAATTAATGATGGGAATCATATTAGAGATGGGACTATAGTAAGTTTATCAGTAGCATCTCGAAATAATAGAATAGCATTTACAGTTACAGCAACTAATAGACATAGTTATTATTATCAATATGAATATAATCAAGGCACAGATAGTTGGGATGCTATGCGAAATGACCAAAATAATACAAAATATATACATCAAGAATATACAGATGCTTGGCGCGCTTATATAACCAATAATTATGATGGCACAATAGTAGCATGGGTAGATACTCGAAACGAAAGGGCTACAGTTAGAAAATATAACGATACAAATGGTTATTGGGATCAATTGGGTTACTTTAAAAAGGATAATGGATCTATTGATACTAGTGTATATAGTATTCAAAAAGCATATAGTGGAAATAACAGATTTGGTTATGAAGCATTCTCAATGAATGATGATGGTACAAGAATATTAGTCGGTCAATGGATTGAAGAGTCTAATGGATGGAGAGCAGGTTATTCAAGAATTCGTGTATATGAATATCAATATAATACAAGTGGCCTTAATAATTATGTATGGGCTCAAATAGGCAGTGAACTGACTGCGCGAGGAGGAACTATAAGTCCAGATGGTAATAGAATAGCAGTTCATGATGTAAAGGATTATTTAGAATATGAAACTGAACCATCACCTATAAGAGTTTATGAATGGAGTTCTTCAAATAGTGAATGGGAATTAGTAGGAGATATTATTAATGAAGTAAAAAATATGGGAATGAGCGATAGAGGAAATGGTATTCTTTTAGATTATCATGGTGACACATTAGCAATAATAAGTTTAAATGCGCCAGCAAAGATTTATAGGCCATCTATAAATGATTCTTCTATTGATACTACAACAGTTTATCCGGGAATAGTAAGAATATATAAATTATCTCAAGAAAGAACATGGATAAAAACTTTTACTCAATATGGTCCATTATATGACGTAAATAATAATGAATGGGCGAATGATTTCCATCGTACTAGTCAAGCTTATAGACAATATATAGATTTAGATTTTAGTGGAATAAGTTTAGCATTTAGAACTCCTTATTATAATAGTAAAAATGGTATAATAAATATATATAATTTGCTTATACAACCAGTTATTACACCTCCAGTAGATAATACATCCGGTTTAAGCATTAACTTTAGGTCGTCTATTGATGGAGAAGCTGCAGGTGATCGTGCTGGGCTTGGTGTTGCATGTAATGCAAATGGATCTATAATTGCTATTGGGGCATACAAGCATGATGGTAATAAAGGTCATGTTCGCATATATCAATGGAACGGAAGTAGTTGGGATCAACTAGGGAGTGACATTGATGGAGAAAACGCAGGTGATGAAAGTGGTTTAGCTGTTTCATTAAGTTCAGACGGAACTATAGTTGCAATTGGTGCAAGTAGAAATGCTGACAATGGTCATTTATCTGGTCATGTTCGTGTATATCAATGGGACGGAAGTAGTTGGAATCAAATGGGGAGTGACATTGATGGAGAAGCCGGAGGTGATGAAAGTGGTTCTATGATTTCATTAAATTCAGATGGAACTATACTTGCAATCGGGGCACAAAAGAATGCTGCTAATGGTCCATATTCTGGTCATCTTCGCGTATATCAATGGGACGGAAGTAGTTGGAATCAACTGGGGACTGACATTGATGGAGAAGCTGCATATGATTATAGTGGTAGGCCTTCATTAAGTTCAGATGGAACTATAGTTGCAATCGGGGCACATGTGAATGATGGTAATACTGGTGTTAATTCAGGACATGTTCGTGTATTTCAATGGGACGGAAGTAGTTGGAATCAAGTGGGTGCTGACATTGATGGAGAAGCAGGAGGCGATCAATCTGGTAGGGGTGTGTCATTAAGTTCAGACGGAACTATAGTTGCTATTGGGGCGCCAACGAATGATGTAATTGGTGGTGGCGCCGGCGGTGGTCATGTTCGGGTATATCAATGGGACGGAAGTGCTTGGAATCAGGTGGGTGATGACATTGATGGAGAAGCCGATGACGCCTGGTTAGGTATATGTGTTTCATTAAGTTCAGATGGAACTATAGTTGCAATTGGTGCAGGATATAGTAATGGTAATGCAGGTCGGGTTCGTTTATATCAATGGGACGGAAGTAGTTGGAATCAGGTGGGCGATGACATTAATGGAGAAGCAGCAAATCATCTTTTAGGTAGTGCTCTTGCATTAAGTAATGATGGGTCTTTATTACTTGCTAGTTCATATAATTACAATAATAGTGCGGGTCGTGTCTATATATATGAATTAAATTAGACATATTATGAGTTATTATTATATAAAAATTTTTTTTAATTTATATTAAAAATAATTTTTTATAAAATAAAAATATAATTTTTTAGAATAAAAAAAAATATATTATAATATTATAAAAACATGCCACGTCCAAGTTTACTAGGATCAAATTTACATACAAATAATACACGCCATTATGGTTCAATGGCTGGTTTGGCGCCCACAACTAATGTTAGACCTCATATAACAAGTCTAGCAGGATATAAAGTAGCCGCAGTAGCAGGAAATCAACATAGAAATGACGGAACTAGTATCGCAGGCATTCAAGCAGCATTGAATAATGGTTGCGGTTTAGGAAAAAACTCTATGTGTGGAGAAAATTGTTTAAAATACTTAAGACTCTGGACTCCTAACTCTAATCCTCAGCTTCCAGTAGATAATACACCTGTAGTAGGTAATACACCTGCAACACCTGCAACACCTGTAAGCCTTAACTTTAGGGCGTCTATTGATGGCGAAGCTACAGGTGATCGTGCTGGGCTTGGTGTTGCATGTAATGCAGATGGATCTATAATTGCTATTGGGGCATACAAGAATGATGGTATCAACGGTGCTGATTCTGGTCATGTTCGCTTATATCAATGGAACGGAAGTAGTTGGGATCAAATGGGGAGTGACATTGATGGAGAAAATGCAAATGATGAAAGTGGTATTATTGTTTCATTAAGTTCAGATGGAACTATAGTTGCAATCGGGTCATTGAGGCATGATAGTGCTAAAGGTCATGTTCGCATATATAAATGGGATGGAAGTACTTGGAATCAACTGGGGTCTGACATTGATGGAGAAGATGCAAATGAACAAAGTGGTAGGTGTTCATTAAATTCAGATGGAACTATAGTTGCAATCGGGGGACAAAGTCATGATGGTCAAAAAGGTCATGTTCGTGTATTTCAATGGGACGGAAGTACTTGGAATAAATTGGGGTCTAACATTGATGGAGAAGCTGCAAATGATTTTAGTGGTAGGTGTTCATTAAATTCAGATGGAACTATAGTTGCAATTGGGGCGCTGTCGAATGATGGTACTAGTGGCAATGCAAATGATAATCGCGGTCATGTTCGTATATTTCAATGGGACGGAAGTAGTTGGAATCAAGTGGGTGCTGACATTGATGGAGAAGCAGCAGGCGATCAATCTGGTAGGGGTATTTCATTAAGTTCAGACGGAACTATAGTTGCTATTGGAGCACCAAATAACGATGCTGGTGATTCAAATAATGATGGTGGTGGTCATGTTCGGGTATATAAATGGAACGGAAGTAGTTGGGATCAAGTGGGTCTTGACATTGATGGCGCGGCTGCAGGTGATTATAGTGGTGGGACTATTTCATTAAGTTCAGATGGAACTATACTTGCAATTGGTTCAGGATATAGTGGTGCTAATGGTGCTTCTTCTGGTCAGATTCGTGTATTCCATTGGGACGGAAGTAGTTGGAATCAGGTGGGCGATGACATTAATGGAGAAGCGGCAGATCATCTTTTAGGTAATGCTCTTGAATTAAGTTCAGATGGGTCTTTATTAGTAGTAGCTGCATATAATTACAATGCTGGTGATGGTCGTGTGTATACATATGAAATTGTATGATCCTAGAGTCGGGCCGGGATAATATGATTGCCAAATTAAGGGAATAAATTTAAAAATAGGTCTTTAATAAGTATTAAAATATAAATTATATTTATTAAAAAAAATAAAAAATAAATATAATTTAATGAGAGATTGTTGCAAAGTTAATAAATATACAAAAAAATGTGTTAGAATAAAAGATAAAAAGGTTTTTGATTTACCAAGAAGATTTACATATAAACAATGTATAAATATAAAAAATAAAGGATTTACAATGAGAGCATCTTGTGCGCCATATAAATATTGTAAAAAAACATATAAAGGCGGGAAAAGAAAGAAGCAACAATTTTTATTTAATCCTTTAGATCCAAAAAAATCATTTGATGTATATATTGATAAGAATCCAAAGGATACAATATCAATTAAATATACAACAATAGAAGATGTAAAAAATACAATTAATAAGTTGGAGAGATTATATAAGACAGGTAAATATCCCCATAAAAGAATATGGCAAGTAGGAATGATAATGTATGTAAGATTAAAAGTTTTGAAGAAAAAAAAGCCAAAAGAATATAGTCTCTCTAAAAAATATTTTAAATTTCTAGGAAATCGTACAAAATTAAAAACAGATAAAGAGAGAAAAGATTCAAAATTTATTACTTAAAAATAAAATAAAGAATTCAATATATAATGATTAAATTTTTAGTTTTTCAGTTAGTATCGATTAGTATGGGGTTTAGTGGTAAATGTGTAATGAACCCCATATTAAATGGAATAAAAATGAGTCATATACCAGATTATGATCCATCAAAAATAGTTAATACTTTGGCTAAATCTTCAAAAGATTTAGATTTATGGAATTTAAATGATTTTTTAAAAGAAGTGTCACAAAAACATATAGATAGTGTAAGTTTAATTAAATCGTCGGATGATATTCAATCTTTAGTGGCAATTGATAATAAATATGATGGTTTATATCCAACTTTAAATAATTTACATTTTTTAGAAACAGGATTATCAAGAGTAAATGATTTAATTATAGATTCATTAATAAAAAATGATATTTATTATAAAATAGTTCAGGTAGGTAATTCAAATTCAGTTCAAGGTCCAAATCCAATTAGTTTAATAATAAATATTGTTTTTACATATTTTATAATAAGTTTTATTTTTTCAATAATTCAACAATTTAGATCAGGTAGTGGGGGTGGTTTTTCAGGAAATCCGATGAATGTAGGAAAATTAGAATCAAAAGGAGTAATTGATAGTTCAGAAATAAATACAGGGTTTGATGATGTAGCAGGTTGCGATGAAGCGAAATATGAATTAGAAGAAATAGTAGATTTTTTAAAGAATCCAGAAAAATATTATGATGCGGGTGCAAAAGTTCCAAAAGGAGTATTATTACAAGGACCACCAGGCACAGGGAAGACATTATTAGCGAGGGCAGTAGCAGGAGAAGCAGGAGTATCATTTATTCAAGTATCGGCATCAGAATTTATTCAAATGTTTGTAGGAGTAGGAGCGTCAAGAGTAAGAGATTTATTTAATTTAGCAAAAGAAAATGAACCATGTGTAGTTTTTATAGATGAAATAGATGCAGTTGGTAGAAAGCGAGGAGAACAATTTGGTGGTGGTGGTAATGAAGAGAGAGAACAAACATTAAATCAAATTTTAACAAATATGGATGGTTTTGAGAAAACAGATTCAATAGTAGTATTAGCGGCAACAAATAGGGTAGATATATTAGATTCAGCATTAACACGTTCGGGAAGATTTGATAGAAAAGTTTCAGTAGGTATGCCAGATATAAGTGGTCGTCGAAAGATTTTAGACGTTCATTTAAGAGGTAAAAAAGTAGCATCAAGTGCGGATTTAGATGAAATAGCAGTATTAACATCGGGATTTTCAGGAGCAGACATAGAAAATATGGCAAATGAGGCAGTAATTTTAGCATTAAGAGAAAATAAAACAATAATAAATTCAAAGAATTTGATAGATGCATATGAGAAAATTACAATAGGATTACCAATGATATCAAAAGATAAAGATGAATATGCAGATAATTTAGTGTCATATCATGAGGCAGGACATACAATAACAGCATTGTTATTTAGAGATTTTTTTGATGTTCGTAAAGTAACAATAACAGCAAATACAAATGGTGCAGGTGGTTATACATTATTTACTTCAAAAGAAAAATATAATTCTTATCCATCAAAGAAATATTTATTAGCAAATTTGATAGTAACAATGGGTGGTCGTGCAGCAGAAATAGTTTTATTTAATAAAATTCAAATAAATTTAGAAAATAAAAATTATACAGATTCGAAACTGTTTAATAATATAAAGAATTTGGATATAACAAGTGGTGCAAGTGGAGATTTGAAACAGGCAGATAATTTAGCACGAAAATATATAGAATTGTTTGGATTTGATGATTATAATGAGTTTTTAACAAAAACAATTCAAACGCCAAATAGTCCATATTTGTCGTTAAGTGAAAATACAAAATCAGAAATAGATGAAAATATAATAAAATTAATAAATTATGCACTAAAAAAAGCGATATATATAATAGAGAAAAATTTAGATTCATTTAATAAGTTAGCAAGTGATTTAATACAAAATAGATCAGTTGACATAAAATATTTAAATGAATTAGAAGTGAATTGTTTTTAGGAAGAAGGTATTTTAAACCAATTATCGTTATTAAATGGCGAGATTAGAATATTACCGATTCTATTTTTCCAATAATCTACTCGTTGGTCGAAAAGTTTTTCTTTTTCTGTTTTAGGATATAATTCATCATTTTCTAGCATGTCATTTTCTAATTTGCTAATTTTAGGTTTGTATCCATAACAGTTAGAACCTAATTTAATATGAGGATTAGATATATAACCGCCATTAATTCCAGGTAATCCACAGTCATATTCATGTCCTTCTTTTTTTTTTAATTGATTAAAATGATTTTGACTAGTGGGATATAGACCTAATTGATCTTTGGTCCAACCAAAACTGCACCAACTAGCACCTTTTTTTTGTCCGTCTAATAGTTGATTATAGGTAGCTAATTCACTATCAAATGCTTTACATACGGCTTTGGCATCATGGTAACTAAATCGGTTACCGGGAACATGGTAAACTTCTTTAAAATCATAAGAAGCACCGGAAATATCTTGGTTTTGGTTAAGAGTAGATTCGATTTGTATTTCCGGTTTTTCATTAAAAACATTTTTCAATTCGGTAACAACGTTAATATTAAAAAAATACGCTAATCCATTCATAAATACTAATAAAATAAGTAATGCCCATAATATTGCTTCAAGGAATATAAATCCTCCTTTTGGAAAATTATCTGAATCAGGAGTAGAATTTCCTAAAAATGCAAAAATAACATAGTAAATTAGAATTATGAAAACTAATACTACTAAAACAAAGGGATTTGAACCAAAACTATTTAATGTATCAAAAAAATCTTGTGTAATATTATTAAATAAACTCATATTATTATTATATATAAATAAATATTATATAAAATAATAGTTAAATAAACAATTATTTAATTTTTCTATAAAAATAACAATAGCCTTTATTAGTAATAATATTATTTTCATTAACTTCAGAAACAGATGTATCGTTAAAATGATACCATTTATTATTAGCATTTTTAACAAATGCAGTATAGTGTCCTCCATGACAACCTCCACTATGATTACAAACACCAAATAGTTCATATATGTAGGATTCTTTATCATAACCGACAACATATTTACTTAAATTTAAATTATTAGTTGGTGTGGTAATAATAGTATTAATTTTTTTCATATAATTATTAAATCTTTTGAATGAGATAATCAATATTTCTGGAAAACTCCAAAAATTAATACATTTATTAACATTTTCTTTTTGATTAGTTTTTTCGTTAAACCAAGCATTATCATCTTTTAATGTTTCAGGTAATATATATAAATCTAAACAATTGTAAATATTACAAGAATATATATTTTCAGGAATAGGTAAATCAATTAGACAAAATGGTTCAGGTTTAATTGATAATATTTTAGTATTATCTTCAGAATGTAATAATGAAACATGGATTCCATAAAATAAATTTAATAATTCAGAATATGTTTCAGAATACATATTTTTAATCATGCTATAACATTCTTTAGCCAATTCATCAGTTTTATTTTGAGAAGTTCCAGTAATATTCATTTCAACTTTTCTTTTTAAAGAATTATGAAAAGCATCAATAATAAAAATTAAAAATTCAGGTAAATCATTTTGTGCAAATCCACTAAATAGTTCAATATTTTTATTTTTAGATATTTTTTGAACAGTATTAACATATCTATTAGGTGAAATTACACAATTTTGAGACCACATTAAATTTCTTAAATTATTCCATTCAATTAATAAAATACTATCATCAATTTTATTAATATGATTTGTATTTATTTTATCAAATATTTCATTTAATGGATAACAATGTGAAAGCATTTGCATACAAGAATTTAGATAACAAGTATTTCCTAAATTTGCTAAACCTGTTAATCCTTTATCTTTATATTTAGTTAAATCCATAGACATTATTATATATTTATATGGTTTGTATTTAAACATATTTTAAAAAATATATATAATTAATATTTATGTCAACACATGAATCAAATTACTATTATTCACATCATGAAAATATGAATAATTATTTTACTATAATAAATAATTATATATCTACTGTAAATAATTCAATAAATTATTTGAATCGTTCTAATGATATAATTTCTAATATGTATAACAATATGGATTATTATTATTATTATTATTATTCGAATAATTACAATAATTACAATAATAATCCGAATTATGTACCGATAGAAAATAATAGAAGACGTCGTGTATATAATCAAGAACAGAATTTTGAAAATAATAATGAACAGGTGAATTATATAGGAGCAAATAATGAACAAGTGAATTATCCAGAAAATACAGTAGAAAATCAAGAAACAATTGAAGAAAGAGAACAAAGAATAAATAATTATTATAGGGAATTATCAAGAGAAAATTTAATAAATACAATAGCAAGGTCTATTACAAAATTAAAATATAGAGATGTCCCAAATCCAAATGATACAATGTGTGCAATTACGCAAGAAGAATTTGAGCCAGATGATGATGTGGGAATAATTGATAATTGTGGTCATATTTTTAAATATGATTCTTTATTAAATTGGTTAATAAGTCATCAAACTTGTCCAAATTGTAGACATAGTATTTTAAGAGATTCAAATTTAATTAGATATACAGATACAGAAACAAACGAGAGAATGTATTTAACAAATTCACAATTTAGAAGACATGTATTAAGACGTATATTTGGAAATTTTTCAAATAGAAATTCGGATGGTTCAAGTAATGTATTATCAGTAAGTTTTATATAATTAAGGATAAAAGTTTTGAATTGATTGACTATTGTCATCATTAATTAAAATTAACTCAATTGGAGCAACCGGGTTTTCAAGATAGAAAATATATTTAGCTAATTTAAAAATATATTTATTATAAACATATATTTTACTTTTTAATAAATATTGTGGTTTTTGTTTTTTAATAGATTTAATAAATAAAGCTGTATATATACAGTAAATAGGATTAACAAATCCTATATTTTTAGTATTAAATTCAAATTCAAAATTTCTTTTTAAACTATATAATTCTAACCAAGGCGCAGTTAGACTTTGAAAATCAACATTTGTAGCAATAGAGCCACTTAAATCAACTTTAATAATTGGAAAATTAGTGTAATCATAAATTACAACCATTCATTAGATTAAAAAAATAAAAGATTTAATTAATATTTACGATAGTAGGCACTATAAGAGGAACAATATAACTATTATTAATTAATTTATATCTCTCGATACGGATTTGTTTATCTATTTTATAATTATTATTTCTAAATTCTATAAGACGTTTACGAGATTCAGAATATAAAACGGGTTCATTTTTTATTTTTTCTTTATATGCTTTATAATTTAATTTATTTTGTTTTAAACTATCTTCTAGTTTTTTAATTTTTTCAAAAACTTTTTTTAGTTTAATTGCAGAACTATTATTAATATTTTTTTTATTATTCATAAATTTTTTTAAATCATTTATATATTGATTTTCAAATGCAGTTTTACAGAAATAATGTTTGTAAATATTATCAACACTAGTATTATTTATACCTCTATTACCACAATAAGGACATTTGTTATCTCCGTTTCTAAACCAACTTACTAAACAAGAAGTATGATAAGTGTGTTTACATTCGGGTAATGTATAACAAGGTTGGCTTGATAATTCTTGTTTACAAATCATACACTCTTCTGTAATATCATGATTAATATTTAATAAATTAATATGTATTGTTTCTTCCATTAAATAATAATTTAAATAATTTTTAAATTATTATTTTTATTTAAATAACAATGAACCAAATGGAGATAAATAAGGTAATAATATTGGTTTTTTATTTAAAACAGAAAGCACTTTTTTAGAAACAAACTTTTTATCAACTACTACTTCAAAAGTATAATTTTTAAACCAATCAATATTCATATAATAATTTCCTTTAAAACCTGATTTCTCTCCCCAAGAATTTTCAATTAAAAATCCATTTGTTTTGCCTTTATCTAAATTATATCCTTTAATAACTACAGCATGATTAGGAGCAGATTGTCTATAATTGAGAGAATCACATTTATCTAGAATATTATCAAATCCAAAAATATCATTATAATTAAAAGCATTAATATCTAATATACCATGTTTTTTGGATATAAATTTATCAGTATCTATACCTGTCCATACTGGTTCATTAGAATCAATAGATTTTTTAACAGCATCAATCATAATATCATTTGGAACATTAATATAATTTTGTAATTTACCCTCATTAACATTAAAAGTCAAATCAATATTATATAATTTATAAAAAGGAACTGTTTTACATGGATAATTAATTAAACATACTTTATCAGAAGCATTATAAGGTACAATTTTTTTATAAAATTCTAATGGACTAATATCTTCAACTGTTTTATAAACATCTTTTTTTTTACCTTTTTTATAATATTCCCAAGTTATTTTTTTGGGAGGTTCTCCTAAAAATAAAACTAAAATTTTGTAGCATTTTGATAATAATTCATTTTTCAAATTATTTAAATCACTAGATTTAGTAGTTTTAATAATATGAGCAGCAGTTCTTAAAAAATTATTATAGAAATTTTTTAATTCTTCGCTATTTTTACTATGAAAATGGTCATCCATATTTGTTTTTGGAACAATACCGTATTTTTCTATTAAATTAACAAACATATTCCATTGACCTCCATCATTGGTTAAATTATCTAACATATAAATCATTTTTAAATCATTTAAACTAGTATTTTTATTTTTAATCATAAAATTTAAGAAATAATTTGCTTTTTCTAATTTATCGTAAAAAAAAAGATAATTTTGACTAAACTCAAAATCTTTTAAATTATATTTTTTTATCATAGGAATTCTAATAACATTTAAAAAAGCAAAAATCCAACATCTACCACTATGATGTTGATCAGTAATTTTAGTTTCAGTATTTATCATATTTTTAAATGTTCTTTTTTTATTTTGTAGGTAGTCAGATTTAATAATTAAATTCTCAAAGTAGCCTTTGGTGTTAACATTTTTAAGAACTTTATTTGTTTGTGTTTTATTAAACTTTTTTGAAAATTGAGTTAATTTTTTACTTGTAATGTTTTTAGAATTTTTATGTCTCATATTATATTAACGAGATATTTTTAATTATTAATAAATTTTTTATGAGATATTTTTTTCTTCTTTCTTTTCTTTCTTTTCTTTCTTTTCTTTCTTTTCTTTTTTTTCTTTCTTTTCTTTCTTTTCTTTCTTTTCTTTCTTTTCTTTCTTTTCTTTTTTCTTTTTTTCTTTTCTTTTTTTTGTATTTTTCTTATTACTACTTGCGGTTATCATACTTCTAGTTATTCTACGAGATTTTTGTTTAACCATATTTTTATTATATTCTTTTTTTATACCATTAAGACGACGTTGTGATCCGATATATGGATTTAGATCATGTGTATCTTCTATATATATATTAGCCATTTCTTCTCTAGATATTCTTGTTCCATCATTAGAATAAGGATTAATAATTAGTTTATTTAATCCATGTGTATTTTTCCAAGCATTATAATCATAATCATCATCCTCCTTATTACGAAATGCTTCTTCTATAGTTCTATAATTATTTTTTATTGCAAAGTTAGCTAACATAATATGTTTATCCGTTAAAAGAGACATTTATAATATAAATATATTATTTTAATTCTTTTAGAAATTTATCAAATATCAATGCTTTAACTTCTTTACATCGCAATTCTTCAAGTTTTTTATTATATTTTTCTGGTTCAGGCCATTTAGTTTTTAATTTTTCTATTTCTTGTTCCCAGGTTAATGTTTTTTTATCATTATATTCTTTAATATAAAATTGTTTATCTTTAAATTCTTTAATATTTTCTAATTCTAATGCAAATAATTGTAATAACGGTTTCATTATTTGATTACTAATATAATGTCCATAATCTAATTTTAAATTATTATCTTTAATAAATTCAGGAGTTTCTATTTTTTCACCTTGTAATGCTTTTTTATTTTCATTTTTAATATAAGCATAATTCATTCTATCGCCAGCACCTGGTTTACTACCTTGTTCTCTTAATCCAATTCTATCTGCCAAAACTTTATGTGCGATTTGTTTAGGGTTTTTATAATATCCGCGTAAGGATTTAGTAACTAATAATTTTTCAATAGGATATTTTTCTTCAATCATATTTTTTAATGATTCATTTACGAATTTAATTGATTTATGAAGACTTTTATCTTTCATTAAGATATTTACGACACCACCATAAATATCTTTTACAATTGGTGCATTATCTCGTCGTTTTAATACGTTACCCATAGATTTTAATTTACATTTTTCGGGGTCTTCTTCATATAACATTCCATCATATCTTTTTTTAGATAATAAATTAAATGGCCAAAATGTTTTTTCATATTCTAAATCATGAGGTTTTTTTAGAAATTTAGTTGCTAATTCACCAGCTTGTTTAGCCAATTCAATAGTATAAATTAATGCTTGTTTATTAATAATTCTTTTTCCCCCGCTAGTCTTTAAATTAAACTTAAAGAATACAGAATCAGTATCTCCATATACACATTCTGCTTTTGCTATAACTTTACTTCCATCATTAACAGTAATTTCAATATTATTATAACATCCTTCAATTACATCTTTTCCATAAAATAATAATTTTCTACCAATGGCAGTACAAGATGCGGCAACATCTTTCTCGTAAAAAGCACTTGTTTTTGCACCACATTGTCCATATAAAGAGTTAGCTGTTACTTTAATACTTAATTGTCTTTTATCATAAATATTTTTTTTGAATGGATCTTCTTCTTTACCCATTAATTTTTTAGTTGCTTTTCTAGCACTTAATAAATCTTCTAAAATAGCAGGCATAATTGCTTTGCCTTCTGGAAATTGTGCGAATCTACAAATTTTATAGCCAACTACAATTTTTTTAGCAGCGGATTTAGCGGTTGTTCTAGAATATTTGTAAGTATCATATTTAACATCAACATAACTATAATTAGGTAAATTATCATAAATATAATTACCATAATTATCTTGTTCTCCAGTTGAATTAATTAAATTATCACTTAAATCATATTCTTTACTCCATACCTTACTATCATGTGATAAATTTTCACTAATCATGGATGATGGATATAGAGAACTATAATCAACACATGCAACTGGATCTTCTAAATATAATCCTGTTTTAGGATTAAAAACATGTGCTCCTTCATAACCATCATCATCTAGTTGTTTTTCAATAACAGGCATTAATGTATTTTTTTCTCCACACTTTTTAGAAACATAACTTTGTAATTTGATTCCTTGTCCTCTCTGTAGTAAGAAATTAAGTGGAACATCACATAAATTAGACATTTCTACTTTATCGGTAATAACGTCGATTTTAATCAATAACCAAATAACATTATCACAATCGCCTAGACAATATTTACCAACAGTAAATCTATCTATATCTGATTTATTTGCCAATTCAAAAATTTCTTGAACAGATACATCATCTTTAGCTAATCCCCAATTAATTTTATAATTAATAAGATCTAATTCTTCAACACTATTAATAGTAAATGATGAGTTATTTAAATTAATATCTAATACTTCAAATTTTTTACCTTTTTTATAACTATTTATACTATGAGAAATTTCTTCAAATTTAACATAACAACCGACTGTTAAACCGGTTAAGTTTTTACTAAAAATTTGTGTAGTATTTTTTTCTTTATCAATTTCAATATTTTTAACACTATCACTTATAAAATAAGATGATACATAATCTAATTTATTAGAACTTAATGTAAATTCTCTTCTAAAAATTACACACATATCAATTATGATTCTACCTGGCATATTAATAAAACTTAAATTGTATTCGCCGCTTGCCAAAACAATTTTATTTTTAGCAATATCTTCTTCGCCTGTTCGCCAATCTTTATTAATACATACTTCATCAATATTTCTTGATAATTTTAAGAAATCTTGAGTGCAACCAATTTCCTTAGAACGTTTAAACATAAAATCAAAATCAAAACCGTTTATATTATAACCAGTAATAATATGTGGATTTTCAAATTTAATAATTTTAGTAAATTCTAATAATACACTCTTTTCTGTTGTTTTTTCAATAATTTTAACATTATTATCTTTTACCCATTTTTTATATTTATCAGGAATTTTGCATCCACCTTTTACAATAATATATCTAATATATGGGGCTTTTTCACTATAATTAATAAATGACATACCAATAAAAGTTACTATATCGCCTTCTAATTCTGGATAAAATTTTGTAAGCGATTTATTTAATTCTAATAATTTTGTTTCATACTCACATTTATCATCAGTAATAATTTCAAAAATATTAGCATTTTTATTGTATTTTTTCACTTTTTTTATCTTTTTAATTGATTCAACTGGTTGATTATCTTCATCATCTGATTCAGAATCAGATTCTTCTATTTCCAGTGTATAATTTTTTCTATTTTTATCATTGGCAGGAATATATTTTATAAAATTATCAAAAATATTATTTAATTGTTCTTTTCCTACTTTTTTAAGTTTTGGATAAACCTTTTCAATGCCATAGATATTTATATCTTCATAACTAAACGCAGAAGAAATTTGTTTTTCAAATAATTCATATGTATAATCTTCTTTATTTTGTAATTCATTATAATATTGTAAAATATTACTAGCTAATTTTTTATAATCTTTAATTGGAACGGGAAAGTCACCGTGACTACTACTAGCTTCAATATCAAAACTACAAATATTATATTTTACAATATCATCTTTTTCTGCTTTTTTAATGTGTTTATGACTAATAATATATTCATATGCACAGTGTGTAGTTTTTTTATTTACATTTATTACTTTATTACTAGGTAATAATATCCATCCTGAAGGACTAATTTCTTGCATATGAAATAATTTTAATAATGGTGGAATATTTGCTTCGTATAGATAACAATTAGTATTCTGATACACATAACCTTCTTTTATTAATTCTCTGTTAAAATAACCATTTTCATTAGTAGTATCTAAATAAAACATTTTTTTAGCTTTATTAAATGCTCCATTATTTGTGAAACTAATACGAACAAAATTATGTAATTTATGATTATCAAAACCATATAATTTTTGCCTTTTAATTAGTTTAGATTCAACAATAGAATCTTCATAATAATTTCCCATTTTTTTTCTAATATGTCCTACAAATTCTGTTCTAGTAGATTCCGTCCAATTATTACCGACTTTAATATAAAAGAATGGATTAAAATCTTCTACTAAAATTGATCCGGTTTGTCCAGAAGAATTAATACCAAACATTTGAATGATAAATTTTTTATTATCTTTATAACGGTCAAAATTAGATTGATTTAAATCACTTTGTTTGCTAAATCCATCATATACATTAAAATCATAAAGTTTAAACAATTTAAATTTCATTGGTATTTTTTTGGGAGCTTCATCTTCACTTGAAGATGTCATTTAATATTATAATATCTTTTATCTTAAAACTTTTTACATAAATATTTTTATCAATTTTAAAAAAATATTTATGGTTTTTATCTTTTTTTCCATAAGGGTTTTGTAAAAGGTGTAGTATAATTTTGTATACTTGAAGGATCTGTTCTACATGTTTCTGTTCTAGATATATTTTGATTTAGTTTTCTATTTCTAACAATATTAGCATAATTTTTTGTTTTAGAAATTTTATTAGTATTCAAATTATTAACTATTGGATTCTTAACTGATATGTGTTTTTGTGAGTTTAATTTATTTTCAACTTTATCAATATCTGTTTTACATTCATCTTCAATTTGATATTGATTTAAAAATCCTCTACCAGTAATAAAATTTTCATCATAAGGTTCTATTGATAAAAGTCCTGGAATATCATTTAATCCAATTAATCCTTGAATTCTTTTTCTAGATAAATTACTACCATTTTTTGCAGGAATAAATGTTGTATTTGTTACTGATGTATTAGCACCGGGTAATAATTCAATTGATCTAGATAAGGTATCAATACTTGGATTATTACTAATTTCAATATTATTGTATGGATATCTAAATTGTTCAGGTGTATTATCATCATATGGGTTATAATAAATAAAAATACAATCAACATTTGTAAAATCACTTCCTGTTGGTATAACAAAATTACTAGTTGAAATAATTTTATGAAAATTGAGTAATAATTTAGACGAATAATCATTTAATTTTTCAAAAGATAAATCATTAATATCAGAACCATAATTATAATTTAAGGTGTAATATATATCTAAATTAAAAATAGTATCATAATTGAACCTAAAGTCATAGTTTAAAGAATTATTAGAAATTGGTTGATTTAATAATACAGTATTTGCATTGTTTGAATTAATAGATATATTGTTAAATCTAAATTTATATTCTAAATCTAAGAAAGAAATATCACTTCTATTGGTTATAAAAAAATCATTGTTAGTATTAACATAACTAATATCAAATTTATTGCTACTAATTTCATTATTAAGTAAACCTAGTGAGTTAAAACGATGATTATAAATATTTTGTGAGAAATCCGAATTATAATTATGATAAAAATCTAATAAATTATAATTGAGATTTTTTTTATTTGATTCTTGAATATTATTATAAAGTATATTAGTATAATTGTAATTATAATTTTCATCTAATAAATAATTTCTATTTTTAATTTTATTATCAACATTAATAGAATTTACAGAACTAGTAAAATATATTTTATTTATTGCACCATATTTTTTTGATTTTTGATTTTTTGTAGTTATTTCTTCTGATTGAATATCTAGTTTTATATTTGTATATAAATTTTTTTGAGTAATACCAGTTATAGCATTACCTAATGATAAATATACCATAGAACTATCTAATCCTGATCTATTAATAACATTAGTTGAATAGAAATTATTATTATAATCTAAAACTCTAGAATTTATGAAAGTAAAATCACTAGTTAAATAAATTTTTCCATATTCTTTTGAAAAATAATCATAACCTTTTAAGATAATAAAATTAATACAAATATCAGAATATGAATCTATAATATCAGAATTTGACGAAAAATTAGGATAATTTAAATTATATTTAATACTGGAAATATTATCAATTTTATTATATAAAAGAATATTATCAAATTTATATTCATTATTTTCATTAAATTCAAAAGGAAAAACAGTAGATACATCCAACGCAGATAAATTACTATGTATAGGACCTAAGTGATCAAAATTAAATAAATTAGTAAAATTATTTTCATCATAATTAATTAAATTGTTGGTAGCAAAATTATTTTTTAAATTAATATTCTTAGCATTAATTTTTAATAAATTTTTGTTATATTCACCAATATTAGAATTGTTTTGTAATGTAAAACTCAAATCTATAAAATCAGAAAATTTGAATTTAAAGTAGTCACTATTAACAAATGGTTTATAAATATTAAAAAAGTAGGATAATTTAGATAAATTTAAATAAGTAGAATCATTAATTCCAAGAATTTCATTATCAGTATTATTTATATTTAAAGAAATATCAGTAAGATTAATATTTGATAGATCAGTTTTATTATCAACAGAATTAAATAAATATTGATTATTATTACTAATATTGTTAGTAATATTATATTTAATGAACAATATTCTAGGTTTATTAAAGTCATTATCTTTTTGTATAAATTTTATATTATGAAATAAATTTTGCTGAGTTAAAAGTGTAATTGATCGTTTACTATCATCATTTATTTTTGTAGAAAAAATTACTCTATTTTTAAATAGTTCACTTCCAAAATCATCTTCATTAAATACCTTATTGCCAAATTGATAGTAATTACTATCTGTTGCTATTTCTCTCGGAATATAGGTTTTGATATTAATTTTTGTTCCAACAAAACTTAAATCATCATTATAATTGGGAGAAAATAATATAAAATGTGTTCTAGATGCATCTACTAGATTAGTGTATACCATATTTATTATTAATTATATATAATCAATAATAAATAATTATCTTTCTTTATGTATTTAATTTTAATTAGTTACGTAAAGGATCAGTATTATCAAAATACCACTGTGAAGATAAATAGAAAGGTTTAGATTTTTGAAGACTTGTATTTTCTGCAATAGTTAAATCTGGTCCTTCTGATGTAATTCTATATATTTCAAATGTTCCAATTGCATAATTATAGTATCTTAAATTAGAAAGATTGCCTCCAAATCCACCATTTAGATTTATGTATATGTTATCATAATTTTGTTTAACAATATTAGATAATTTGTGTCTTTTTGTTAAAGTTCCATTTACATAAACATCAACTATATTTTGTCCAGTAACTCTAATAACAACACTAACCCATTTTTTTATAGGTATACCATCAACATAAATATCATCAAAATATTTATATGGACTATTTATATTATCACTATCATGGAATACATTCATTCTAATTAACATTCCTAATATTGGATATTTCTCTAATAAATTATCAGAAAGATTTTTTTTACCAGTATATAAATAAACACCTGGCGCATTATTGGGACCATATACCCCGTCAAATTTATCTTCACTATTTCCAGAAGAACCTTTATGGAAAACATGTTTAAAATCTTTATTTTCATTATATGTTAAATCATTTACATACATCCAAAATGCATAAGTAAATTCAGTTCCATCGTATTCATTTTTGCTTCTATAAATTGGGACTGAGCTTTTATCAGCAAATGTTTGTGGAATACTCATCGCTTGTGTAGCATCTTTCATACCTTTAATAATAAAAGGATTTTCAGACGGAGTTAAAAAATAAATAATAATTCTACTAAATACATAAAATAAAAATATAAATAAAATGATAGCAAGCAATAAGAATGTTGCTTTGGCAATTAATGTATTAGAATTTAAGAATTCTCTTCCTGATGAAATAAAATTCTCACTTCCATAAGGAGTATAAGCTACTATATTTTTTTTTGCTTTACCTAATAAATCATTAATGTTATCCATTATTATTATATTTATATTATTATTTTATAATTTTATAATTTTATAATTTTATAATTTTTTTTCAAAACCTTTAAATTGTTTCTTTTTTTAGAATATTTTTTTTTTATTATTATAACAATTTTTTAAAAATATTTTGAAAAATTGTTATCAATATCATTAGATAGTAAAGGAGCCTCGTTCTGTATCATATTCCAAAAAGCTTACTTTCAATCCATATTTATTGTACATAGATTTTGCGAGAGAGGCGCTGATTCCATCTTTGTAAATGTTATATGCTTCTTGTGGATTAATAGCGTTAGGTTGATATCTTATTCTAGTAATATAACCTTCAAATCCAATATTTGGATCGCCTAAATTACCAATATAGATATTTTTACGTTTATTATTTTCCATTTTATTTCTGTATATTCCGTGTAAAATAAATGAATTTCTTAATTTGCCATCTAGATAAACATCAAATGTTTTTGTATCAACAGATAAAGTTAAACAATTCCATTTTTGAACTGGAATATTTTTAATTTTATATCTGGTAAATTTTGATCCTCCATTAGCAGGAGCACTTTCTGCTTCTGAGTATGTTTCAATATCTAAAAATAAATTATTTTCATATTTATCTAAACCAATACTTAAATTTTTGTAAGGAGGATCAGTAAATTCTGGTTCATGTGATGAACTCATACCTACTAGATCAGTTTGTAATTCACCTAGTGTTATTGAGTTTGAATTTGTAGATACATAAAGGATATTTTTTTCTTTGGAAATAGCATTTCCCCAATTATCAATATAGAACCATACACTTAACATAAAATTAGAAGTATTATTTTCATTAAAATCTTTATTTGCAATTACATTTTTATTTGTTACAAAAAATGATTGAATTGATGAATCTGTTTCTTGACTATTTGCTAAAAGATTGGCATCACACATAATGTCATAAATTATATCTGTTACAAAGAATATTTTGGCAATTAAAAAAACTACTATTAAAACTAATATTGTTATAATGATGATGTTTGATACTTTCATTATTATTTAATATAAACTAATATAATATTTTTTATTATATTATTTTATATTTGGTTATAATAATTACTAAAATATCTAATTAAAAAGGAAGATTTTTTTGTATTTTATGATCTAACATATCATGTATTGAATTTACTTCTTTTTCGCCTGGTTTTACTGTTAAATCATACATAAATTCAATATTACTAGGTGGACGAGGTGTATTATAATAAGATATTTCTTTTATACTTCCTTGAATTCCATTATCTTCTCCAATAGTAATTTTGTCATCATCAAAAAAAGGTGGAACATTTTTCTTGGAACCTACTAATTTACCGTCAATGAATACATCAATTGTATTATTATCATAATTAATAGTGATAAAATTCCATTTTTGATATTTAATTTTTTTAGTTTCGTAAATAGTATCAGTTTGACTTCCTTCACTTGTTTGTGTTTTTGATTTAATTAATAATTTTCTTTTATTTCCATCATATAAGATAACTGGTTTATTAGCATAGTTAAATAATTCTGTTTCTTTATTATATGCTAAGCTAGTATTTTTTGGTTGTGGATTTAAGTAAAGATAAAAACTTATACTGTAAGTATATTTATATTTAAATTTTTTGTCTCCTAAATATCCAGATACTGCTTTAATATTAAAATCTTGCTCTTTATTATCATCTAATAAAGTGTATTTTGTTCCAGGAGGAAATAATTTATATTTTAATGTGTTTTGTTCTTCATTAAAATCTTGATATTTACCAATTACTTTTCTTTTGTCTAAATCATGAGGTTCATATAATAAATTATGTTTATTAATACTGCTAATAAATTCAAATAACATTGGTAAGCCTATAAATGAAGAAACAAAAACTATTAATAAAATAAATAATAAATAAACAGATGATGGTGTTGCTTTAATATCTTTATTTATTTCATCTGTAAATATAACAAGTAAACAAGGAATAAAAAAGATAATATTTTTGATAATACATAAAAATCTAATAATACTGTTTTCACTATCTTCACAATTTTTTACTACTACTGAAAAACTTTTTGCTATAATAGCTAGTATTATAATTGCAATTGCAAATCCTAAAAATATTTTAGTAAAATTATATAAATACTGATAATTAATATACAAATTATATATAAAAACTATAGATAAAACTATTAATATAATGCTTAAAAGCATGTATGAAAAAAACTTTATTAAATTTTTTATTGGTTGTATAATAGTATTTTTAAAATTATTCGAATCAAATACATTTTTTTGTATTTTTTCATTCTTATCATTTTTTATTGGTTTACCATCTTTTCCAATAATATCTTTTTTTTTTACTAATTTTTTATTTTCCTTATTATATAATACAGATAAAATACCATTATCTCCTTTAACAGCTAAACCTTCATTTGTTTCTTGTTCGTTTCTATAAACAAAAAAGTAAAAAATACTTATAATAATTCCCCCCAATAATAATGAAATAATCTGTACATATTTATCCGGGACATTAATTAAATTAGTTAAAATTACTAAAAGTATAAAAACTAAAGTCAATAAAATGCTGATATAATATTTATAATTTGTAGAATTAACAATAATATTTAATATATTAGCAAATTGATCTTTAATAAATCTAAATTTATCTATTAATATTGAAAAAATATCTCTGGAAATTTTTTCTGCTCTCTTTCTTAAATTTATTTCGTTAATTACTTCGGTAGAATCCATGATTATATTATTAATATATTATATATAATAATAAATAATTTATTTATAAATTCTCTAGAGCAGTTTTCTTACCATGGCAGTCTCTACATAATGCTACCAAATTATCTACATTATTTGAACCTCCATATTCTAATTTTGTTATATGGTCAACTTCAAACCATGCTGGTAGTTTACATCCACAGTGTTTACATTGCCAGTTTTGAGATGAAGCTACAAATTTCTTTTTGGTTTCACTAACAGAACGTTTTGTTGATTTTGAATCATTAAGAATTTTTCTTTGTTGTGCCGTTAAGTTATTATATGGATTTTGATTTACTTTATTGTAATTACTATTGATTGAATCTCCTATTGTTTTTCCTGTAAAATCAATAATTGGTGCCAATATAGATGTTGTATGTCTATCTATTGGTAAATATTTAATATATCCATTTGCATTTGTAAAAAATTCTTTAGCATTTTGTGGACTTCTTTTTAAATAAAAATATACACATAATCCTACAAATCCTATAATTGCCATTTTATAATACTTACTATATGATTTAATTTTTGCTAAAATTTTACCTTCAAAATAAATATTTGCTACAAAAATTAAAACTATTATTCCTATAAACAGTTCTAGTTTCATAATTTATATAATTAGTATATTATAATTATATAAACTTACTATTTATTTTAAAAAGATAAATAGATTTATCTTATTTGTAGTTCTTTTTCTTTTATTTTTATGAATGTAGTATTGAAAATTATATATTATGAATAGTTTACTTATTACCAAAGTGTAAAAATATAATCAAAGAAACTAATAGTAATATAGTAGTTATAAAAATATATTTGTGTTTATTTTTTTGTTCTTCTTTTTTTTTTACTTCTTTTGGTTTATAATCTTCGTAAAATGCATCCATTGCTTCGTAATATCCCATTTCTGGCTTACCTAAGAAAATATTTATTTTATTATGGATAAACCATACCCATTTTATTAAACTTTCTTTACTTGATAAATAAGACTGTGGAGGATAATTATCTAAATATTTAGAAAATGTATTACCCATATTTTCATTAGGTAAAAATAAAGGGAAATTCATTATTAAATCATAATATTTTCTTTTAGTAACATCATTAGGATGATTTGGATATGTTAAAGCAACTGTATATAAAAATTTCCAATATAATGGTCCCCAAACTTTCTCATCTAAGTATGTAATCATAATTTATTTATAAATATATTAAATAACTTGTTAAAAAACTTATTTAGTTAAAATGTAAACTTTTACGAGAGAGATTTATACAAAAGCATATAAAAACATAATAACAACATATATAGTTAAACGAATAATGAATTCAAAGAAAAATACATTTTGCAATAATTGTGGTAAGCTAGGTCATTTATTTCATCAATGTAAAATTCCAATTACGTCAATAGGTGTGATAGCAATAAGAAAAAGGAATAATAACACTGAGATATTATTGATAAGAAGAAAAGATAGTTTGGCATTTGTAGATTTTATGAGAGGTAAATATAATTTAGAAGATAAAAATTATTTAATAAATTTATTTGATAAAATGACGTTAATAGAGAGAGATTTTATATTAAATAGTGAATTTGATAAACTATGGAATTATCTATGGGGAACACATATAACAAATCAATATAAAAATGAAGAAAAAACTTCAAAATACAAGTTTAAACTATTAAAAAGTGGTATAAAATTGAATAATGATTTTTATAATTTAGAAGATATAATTAATTTATGTGTTGAAAAATATTTAGAACCAGAATGGGGATTTCCAAAAGGTAGAAGAAATTATCAAGAGAGAGATATGGTTTGTGGTTTAAGAGAATTTGAAGAAGAAACAGGTTATGATAAAAATGAATTAATAAATATAACAAATATTTTACCATTAGAAGAAATTTTTACAGGTTCAAATTATAAATCATATAAACACAAATATTTTTTAGGATATATAAATAATACAAATCAACCAAAAAAAGAATTTCAATTATTTGAAATAAGTAAAATTGAATGGGTAAATATAGATGAGGCAGAAAAGTATATTAGAAATTATAATATAGAAAAAAAGAAAATATTATTTGAATTAAATAAATTATTAAAAAGTTATAAACTATATATTTAATATATAATGAGTAATACTCGAAAAGAAAAAGAAGAAGAAGAAGAAGAAATTTATAAAATAGAATTTCCTATTATAGAGAAACAAGAAGAACCAGAAGAAGAAAAAGAAGAAGAAGAAGAAAAAGAAGAAGAAGAAGAAGAAGAAGAAGAAGAAGAAGAAGAAGAAGAAGAAGAAAAAGAATCAGAAGAAGAAGAAGAAGAAGAAGAAGAAATAGACACAGACAAAGAATCAGAACAATATAATGATGAAGAATCAGAAGAAGATAATGATGATGAATTAGAAAGTGAAGAAGAAGTAGTAGAAAGTTTAGAAAATCAAGTTGTAGGAAAACAAAATTTAGAATTACATAATTTGTTTAAAAACAATATTAATAATTTTAATTTTGATAAAAGTTTATTAGAAAGAAATCAAGATAAATTAATTAGTAAAAAAGATGCTCAATATTTTTTAAATGCATTAGAGTTATTAAATAGAAAATTACTTAATGAAAGTTCAAATGAAAGAATAGAAGAAAATGGAAAAATGTTTATGATGGATTATTTATATCCTCAATTAGATGATAAAAATTTTAGCTTAAATATAAGTAATAAAAAAGAATTTAATGAATATAATTATAATTTAAATATAAATGGAAATATAGAAGAAGAGGCAGAAAAATTATGTAATAAAGGGTTTGAATTAGCGCCACATCAAAATTTTATAAGAAATTTCTTATCAGAATTTACACCATATAATGGTATATTATTATTTCATGGATTAGGAACAGGTAAAACTTGTTCAGCGATTGGTATAGCAGAAGAAACTAGAAGTTATATGAAATATAATGGTTTAGAAAAACAAATTTTAGTAGTAGCATCTCCAAATGTGCAATTAAATTTTAGGATGCAATTATTTGATGAAACAAAATTAAAATATGAAAATGAACGTTGGGTTATAAATAATTGTGCTGGTCAAAATATTTTAGATGAAATAAATTCACTACAATCTAAAATTTCAAAATCAAAAGTTATAAAATTAGTTGATAATATAATAAATAATTATTATACATTTATAGGATATATTGAATTAGCTAATTTGATAAATAAACATTCAAATATAAATAATATTTTAAAAGAGAATCCAAGAATAAGTAAAAAGAAACAAAATTTATTAATCAAAAATAAATTGGAAAAATATTTTAATAATAGATTAGTTATAATTGATGAAATTCATAATATAAGAGATACAAAAGACAATTCGAATAAATTGGTTGCAAAACAAGTAGAAAATTTAATAAAAAATGTAAATAATTTAAAATTAGTTTTATTATCAGCAACCCCAATGTATAATGATTATAAAGAAATAATATTTTTAACAAATTTATTAAATGCAAATGATAAACGAAGTTTAATAGATATAAAAGATGTATTTAATAAAGATGGTTCATTTGTAGAAGATCAGGACGGAAATGAAATAGGTAAAGATTTGTTAAGAAGAAAATTAAATGGTTATGTAAGTTATGTAAAAGGAGATAATCCATTTATTTTTCCATATAGAATATTACCAGAATTATTTGATATTGTAAAAAGTTCAAAAAATCCTAGTTTTAATTATCCTATAAATAATATAATTGGAAATAGATTAGAAGAAGATACAAAAATAGATTTTTTTGATTTATATTTATCAAAGTTAAATGATTATCAAGAGAGAGTATATAATTATATAGTAAATAAAACAGATTTCAAAGATGATAGTGATTCTTATAAATATACATTATTATTAAAACCGGTAGAATCTTTAAATATAGTATATCCAAATAAAGAATTAGAAACTGCATCGATTGAAGAAATGTTATCATTGAAAATAGATATAAAAAAATTAGTTGGTAAAACAGGTTTATCAAATATTATGTCTTATGAAGAAGATTTAAAATTGGGTTATAGATTTAATTATAAATTTATAGATAATAGCATACCAAATATATTTTTGAGAGAAAATTTAATAAAATATAGTTCTAAAATATCAAATATAATAGATTCCATTGAAAATTCAAGTGGTCCAATAATTATATATTCTCAATTTATAGATGGGGGGTTAATACCGTTAGCATTAGCATTAGAATCTTATGGTTTCAAAAGATATGGAAATTCAAAATCATTATTAGCGAAACCACCTGTTGAAGAGTTAGATATATATTCTTATAAATCTAAAAGTGAAGCAATTAAAGAAAATAGTAAATTCAAATGTGCTAAATACATAATGATAACTGGAGACAAAGTTCTTTCTCCAAATAAAGAAGAAGAATTAAAAGCTTGTAATGATATAAATAATGTAAATGGAGAAAAAATAAAGGTAATATTAATATCGAGTGCTGGTAGTGAAGGTTTAGATTTTAAATATATTAGACAAATTCATATATTAGAGCCATGGTATAATATAAATAGAATAGAACAAATAATAGGAAGAGGTGTAAGAACTTGTAGTCATAAAGATTTGTCATTAATTGAAAGAAATGTCCAAATTTATATGTATGCTTCAATTTTATCTAATCCAACAATAGAAACAGTTGATTTATTAATTTATAGAAAAGCTGAAGAAAAAGCAAAATTAATAGGAAAAGTAACAAGATTAATGAAGGAAATAAGTGTAGATTGTCATTTAAATTATGATTTAACATTATTTAATCAAGATAAATTTTCGCAAATAGTAAATAATAAATTACAGATTAAATTATCAAATAATAATTTAATAGATTATAATATTGGAGATAAACCATTTACTTCATTATGTGATTACATGGAAACATGTGAATATAAATGTTATCCAAATAAAGATGATGCTAATTTACAAGAGTATGAAAAAGATAATTTAAAAACATTTAATGATACGTATTTAGAAATAATAAATACAAAAATAATAAACTTAATAAAAGATTTGTATAAAGAAAATTATTTTTATAGTAAAGTAGAATTAATTTCTTTAATAAATATGAAAGAAGATTTTTCATTATTAGCAATAAATAATGTATTAGATGAGTTAATAAATAATGATTTACAAATAATAGTAGATAAATTTGATAGAAAAGGAAGATTAATAAATATTGATGAATTATATATTTATCAACCATTTGATTTGGATTATGAAAATACATCAATTTATAATAGAAGTACTGAACTAGATACTATAAATGATTCTATTGTATATGAAATACCTGATAAAATAGAAAAAGGTATAAAAGTTCAAAAAGAAAAAGTAGTAAAAGAAAACTTTAAAGAAGGAGAAAAAATATTGATAGAAATAATCAATAATTATAATAATATTATACAAGGAAATTTAAATTATGTAAAAAAGAAAGAAAAAAGTAAATATAATTTGATGGCATATGTCATTAATTTAAATAATCAAAATACAAATATTATTAATTATGATGTAAATTTATTAGCAAATATTATTTTACATATTTTAATTGATAATCTTTCATTAGATTTATATATAAATTTGTTTACGTATATTTTTAATACTATACAAGATTATAGAGTTACTGATTATGAATATTTAAATATAATTGAATCAATAAAAAAATATTTGGATGACTCTATAATAACTATAGAATACAAAGAAAGTGTATTAAATGGTATAATTTATCCTAGTGTTAGTGAATATGAAAAATATACATTATTTTTAATAAATAAGGATGAAAAAGGTAATATAAATTTAATAGAAGGTAAGCAAATGGATTATAATAAATTTCAAAAAATTATTATAAATAAATATTTAGTCGATGATTCGTTGTATCCATCGGCTTACGCTTATATAGAAGAAGGTAAAAAATTGGATGATTTTTATGATTTTAAGATAATATATTTTTTAAGTGAAAAACGAACATATTCTAATGGTAGAATATGTAATAATTTTCATAGAATAGAAGATAAATATAATTCTTTTATGTATGAGTTTTTACCGAAAGAACATTATGATAGTTTAAATAAGAAATTTAAATTAGGAACATATTTATGTGTTATAGCAGAGTTATATTTTAGATATTATGATATAATTGGAAAAGATGGTAAAAAATGGTTTTATTCTATGAATCATGCGTTAATTAATAATAAGTCAAAAGTATCAAAGGTGAAAGTAGTATAAAAAAATAAAAAATTAATTGATTAATAAAATATTTATTATAATTATTAATCAATTAATATTGTTGAATAATTTAAAATTGAATAAATTAAAGATATATTTATATATTTATATTAACGATGAGTATAAATAAAATTTATTCAAAAGTTATGTTATCAGATAAAATAGAAATAAATTTTAAAAATATTAATTCGGAAATATATAATACATTGGAAAAAATTATTAAAAAAAAAGTAGAAGGTATTTGTATTGATGAGGGTTTTGTAAAAAAAGATTCTGTAAATTTAATATCATATTCATCCGGAGAATTGTTTTCTAATAATGTTGCAATTGATGTTGTTTATGAATGTTTAGTAGCAAATACAGTAGAGTCTATGACTTTTGATTGTATAGTAAAATCAATTACAAAAGTAGGAATTAGAGCAGAAATAAATGAAAGTGTAAGTCCATTTGTTATATTTATTGCACGAGATCATCATTTTGATAATGAATTATTTTCTAAAATAAATGAAAATGATATTATAAATGTAAGAGTTTTAGGACAGAGATATGAATTAAATAATAAATTTATCTCAGTAATAGCAGAATTAGTAAATATAAATAATTATGAAACATCTAAAGGAGAATTACAAGACGCAGATGATTTAGTTGGTGGAAAAAATAAAACAAAAAATAAACAAATTGAAAAAAAGAATAATAGTAAATTAAAATCAAAATAAATAATATATTAAAATCAAAATAAAGAATATATTAAAATCAAAATAAATAATATATGTGGGATTTAAATAATTATACATTATTAAATTGGATTACTGCGTTTACTTTATTTGAAATACCTTTAGCATTATTTTACTATTTTATTAGTAAAAAAGGTGATGTAGTAAGAAATTGGTATTCAAATAAAACGATAAATATATGGAATGTATTAGCTCAAGATTTTTTCTATGCATTTTGTGGTATAATAATAGCATTAAAATTGTTTAATCATTTTGATTTATCTAAAAATATATTTATATTTTTATTAATAGTGGTAGGAGTCCAAATAACCGGTGATAGTTTGTTTGCATTAATAATTTATAATTGGCCTAAAAATTATGATACAGAATGGACAAAATATTTTAAAAATTATATACAAAAGTCAGGACCAAATGCATTAATAGGCGATGCTATATATGTAATAACTTGGAGTTTAACATATTTATTTGTAACAAAAAATATATTATCATTTGATAATAAAATTTTTGTTATATTTTTATTTTTATTTTTAGTATCTGCATATAGTGTAAAATAATTATATAATATATTTAATACTTTTTTTGTATAAATATGTTGTAATTAAAAATAGGAATCCTCCCCATGTTAAATCAATTAATCCGACATAAATATTCCAATCTTTAAAGATAGCTATATTAGTGGTTTCGTAAACACCATAAATAAAAAATCCAAGTAAAAATGCATCAAATAACGAGTTTTTTTTGTAAATAATAAAGTAGTATAATGATGAAATTAAAAATAAATAACAAGCAATAGTTGGAAAAATTTTCATAGATAATGGCGAACCTTGTATTTTTTTAATCATGGTTTGAAAATTGTTACTCATTAAATATAAAAATCCAGCATCTACTAATATAAATATAATACCTAGTAATAATAAATTTTTTAACATTATATATATATATAAAGAATATTAAAAGATAATAAAATATATTATATTTAATGATTATGGATTCTGAAAATGAAAATAATTTGATTGAAGAAAAAAATAAAAATTATGATGAATTAGAAAGATTGAGAAAAACAATAGAAAATTTAAATAGTAGTCATCATTTAGAAATTGCAAAAATATTTAAATTAAATAATATTAAATTAACTGAAAATAATAATGGTATTTTTATAAATCTAAATAATATATCACCAAGTGTAATAGAAGAAATAAAAAAATATATGGAGTTTATAAAAACACAAGAAAATTTAATAAAAATAGATGAATCAAAAAAAGAAACATTAGAAAATATTTATTTTAAAGATAAACAGGATTCTGTTAATGAATCTTAAATATAATATTTTAAAATATATTAAAGATTAAAATTTAATTATAATGATAATATTTAATTATGTATGCTTTAAATATTAACAACGCAAAAATAATTCATGATTTAGAGATTTATATGTTAAATTCTATAAAAAATAAAGTTGAAAGCGAAATAACTAGTGATAAAATAAAAAAAATAAAAGATGAAAAACCTATTATTCCAAGAAGTAATATTATTGTAAATTATAATAAATTAAAATCAAAATATTATGAAAAACCTATAAAAAAAAACTTAATTCTACATGATAAATTATTTTGGTGTTTTTATAAATTATATAATAATGTAAAAGATTCTGATTTAGAATATTTAAATACATTTACTATTGAAAAAGAATTTAAATTATCAGTAATTGATAAAATAAAAAAAAATAAAGATTTACTAAAAAAACATAAAATTCAAAAAAATACTGTTGAAAGTGAAATAACTAATGATAAACAAATCTCTCTTAATTCATTTAAAACTTTGTGTATTTTATATAATCTTAATATTATTGTTATTAAAGATAATAATACATATAGTCGATTTACAAATAATGGTTTAGAAAGTTGTATTGATAATTTAGATAACTATCAAGCGATAAAATTAGTATATAAAAATTCCTCTTCAATTAATACAAATTTTGAAATTGTAATGAATATTAATAAATTAGAACTTGAAAATGCATTAACTAAATATTTTTATGTTAAAAATCTTGATAAACCATTAAAATCTTTTAGTAGCTATAAATTAGATGAAATTATTGAAGTAGCTAAAAAATTAGAAATTAAAATTTATAATGAAAATGGTAAAAAGAAAACTAAAATGGAACTTTATTCTGATTCTTTCAAAAAAATATCATGATTTTATTAAAAATTGATTTATTATTTTAAAAGTAATTAAAATAATAAACCAATATATATATTATGTCTAAATTAAAAGAAACAATAAAATCAAAAGAAATCTTAAAAGAAACATCTAATCATATAATTTCTCAAAAAAAGTTTAAAACTGTCATTGAATCAAGCGATGATTCAGATAGCACAAAAAAATTAAAAAGACTAATTAATATGTATTTAGTTAATATGTCTAAATTATCTGATAATATGGTTCCAGAATTAGAAGTAAGATTTGGAACTAAAAAAATTAAATCTTTAACAAAAATAGATTTTTATAATGTTGTTAAGAGTTTATTAAATCATAATTTTACAAATACACTCGAGAATTATTATTTAAAAATTATAACTGACAATGAATCATCTAATATAAGAACACAAATTAATGGTTTTCCCAATATTCAACATTATTGTAAATATAATAATATTCAAAATTTACCCGATTCTTATAATGTAGAATATATTGAAAAAGATTATTATATAAATGAAGGAACAAAAATTTATCCTTTGGATTTTGATGACTTCAATTTTCGTATTTCATATCAAATTGAAAAAATATATAATGAAAATGATAAAACTATTAAAAATATTAAGGATAAATGGAATTCAACTAAAAAAATTTTTCGTTATATTAAAAGATTTGAGTTTACTCATCCAGACTATCCATTTTTAATACATTGTAGTATCGTTAAAACATCTAGAACCAATGGAGGTAGACTTATTCCACAATTTAATATAAAAGACTCTGATGTATTTAATTCTACTGAACAATATGAAATTGAAATAGAATTACATAATCCGCGGGTAGGTATTGATACAGAATTTTCAACTGGTTTGAACATTTATAATAAATTAAGACAAATTATAAAATATGTATTAATTGGAATTCAACAAACAAATTATCCTGTTTCTTTAGTTGAACAAAATCAAATTATTATAAATTATTTAAAAATTACTAAAAATAAAGATTATGATTCAACAAAAAAACCGCATGGTAGTGATTTTATAGGGCCTTCGTCCGGAACATTGCAAATGATTAATTTAATTAATGAAAGTGATATAAATGCTAGTAATAAATCAATTCCAAATATTCGTAAAAATTATACGGTTACAGATAAAGCTGATGGATTAAGAAAACTATTATTTATTAATGAAAATGGAAAAATTTATTTAATTAATACTTTGATGAACGTTGAATTTACTGGAGCATTAACAGAAGAAGATGATGTATTTAATACTATTATTGATGGTGAACATATTACTCATGATAAAAATGGAGATTATATAAATTTATTTGCTGCATTTGATATTTATTATATTAATAATAAAAATATAACTGGATTACCATTTGTTAATTTAGAAATTGTAAAATCGGAAGATGATGATGAAGAAAAAGAAGAACAACAGAAAACTAAATCTAAAAAAGATAGTTCAAGATTAGTTATTTTAAAAACTGTAATTAAAAAATTAAATCCATTATCGATTGTTTCTAAATCTAAATCTCCTATTAATATTGTAACAAAAAAATTTTATGCAAACAATATATTTGGTGGTTCTGCTACAATTTTAAATAATGTTAAGGAAGGTTTATTTGAATATAATACAGACGGATTAATATTTACTCCATCTAATACTGGTGTTGCCAGTAATAAAGTAGGATTTTCTGCACCAAATTTTAAAATTACTTGGAATGAATCCTTTAAATGGAAACCACCAGAATTTAATACAATTGATTTCTTGATTAAATTTCAAAAAAATGATTATGGTGCATATAAAGAAAGTTATATTCATAGTAGTGGTGTAAATTTAACTAAATCAAGTCAATTTCAAAAATATTATACTTTAATCTTACATGTAGGTTTTGATGAAAAAAAACATGGATATATTAATCCATGTAATGATGTTTTAAATGATTATATAGTGAAAAAAGATGATCGTGATTCATATAAATCAACATATAAACCTGCTCGTTTTTATCCTACTAATCCTTCAGATGAAAATGCTGGATTATGTAATGTTATTGGTAATCTTGATGAATCAAATAATTTAAAAATTTTCACAGAAGAAGGTGAAGAAATTGAAGATAATACAATTGTAGAATTTAAATATGATAATACGAGAGAATCACAGTGGAAATGGATTCCTTTAAGGGTTAGATATGATAAAACATCTGAATTAAGAAGTGGGGGTAAAAATTTTGGAAATGCTTATCATGTTGCAAATTCAAATTGGCAGTCTATTCATAATCCAATTACAAATGAAATTATTACAACTGGTAATCATATTAAAATTGATAATAATGACGATGATGTTTATTATAATAAAGTAAATACTCAATCAGAAACTCGTTCACTAAGAGATTTTCATAATTTATATGTTAAAAATATGTTAATAAGTAAATTATCTAATAATGGAAGCACTTTAATTGATTTTGCGTGCGGTAAAGCTGGTGATTTACCAAAATGGATAAATGCTAATTTAGCATTTGTTTTAGGTATAGATTTAAATAAAGATAATATTGAGAATAGACTAGATGGAGCTTGTGCTAGATATTTAAATTATGCTAAAAAATATTCTACAATACCGAAAGCTATATTTATTAATGGTAATAGTTCTATTAATATTAAAAACGGTGATGCATTTGCAACAGAAAAAAATAAACAAATAATTAAAGCTTTATTTGGTGAAGGATCAAAAAATGAATTAGTTTTAGGTAAGGGTGTTTATAATAATTATGGTATTGCTCAAAAAGGATTTAACATTAGTTCAATACAATTTGCATTACATTATATGTTTGAAAATGAAATTATATTAAATGATTTTTTGAAAAATGTAAGTCAATGCACAATATTAGAAGGGTATTTTATTGGAACTTGTTATGATGGAAATAAAGTATTTAATTTACTTAATGATGTAGAAATTAATAATTCTATTAGTTTGATGAAAAATGATAAAAAAATATGGGAAGTAACAAAAAAATATAGTAATGAATTTTATAATGATGACGAATCGTGTATTGGTTATGCGATTGATGTATATCAAGAAAGTATAAATAAAACATTTAGAGAATATTTGGTAAATTTTAAATATTTAACAAGATTGTTAGAAAATTATGGATTTGTTTTACTTACGAAAGAAGAAATTAAATCACTTGATTTACCAAGTTCAATAGGATATTTTGATGAATTATTTGAAAATATGGATAAAGAATTAAAGATAAATAAACAATTAGCAAATAAAATTGGTAATTCCTTAATTATGTCAAAAGAAGAGAAACAGATATCATTTTTAAATAAATATTTTATATTTAAAAAAGTCCGAAATGTTACTAATGAAAGTCTTGTTTCTTTAAAAGAAATAGATCCAAAAACTGAAAAAGAATATGTTCAAGAATTTAATGATATTGATGACACATTAAACGATGTAGAAAAAAATACAGCAGAAGAAAAATCAAAAAAATTAGCAGAAAAATTATTAGGTGAATTAGATAATACTGACTTAGAAGTAAAACAAGAAAATCCACAAAAAATAAAATTAACTATTGATGAAAAACTTAAAATAGCAGAAGAAAAGAAAAAAGAGAGAGACTTACAAAAACAAAAAGCTAATGAAGAAAAAGCTTTGAAAAAAGCCAAACAAAAAGAAGAAAAAGAGATATTAAAAAAAGAGAAAAAAATACAAAAATCTAAGAAATAATTAAATTTATAAAACAATTTAAAATTATTATGTTAATAATTATAGTTATTAATAACATAATATGGCTTATATTAATATTCCATCTTTAAAATTTACTGACTTAAAATTTAATTTTTTATTAAATAATGATGCTAATATAGAAGAAGAAATTTTTATGTCAAATTCTTTAAATCATTATTTATCTAATATTAAACAACAAATAGATGAATATAGTAATTATTGGGATTATTATAAAAAATTAACTAATCCATATGAATTTATTCATACATTGGTTCCTGAAATTAAAATTTCAATATGTAAATATAAACCATTATCGCGTTCTTTTTTTAAAATGATAGAAATTATAAATACATTTTCTTTTTTAACTGAAAAAAATCCTATTAATTCTTTTCATTTAGCTGAAGGTCCAGGCGGTTTTATTGAAGCATTTAATTATAAACGTAATAATAATAAAAATGATAAATATTATGGAATGACTTTAATTTCAGATGATATAAATATACCGTCTTGGAAAAAAAGTTCACATTTTATTAATAATAATCCTAATGTAATAATAGAATATGGTTCAACTAATACAGGTGATTTGTTTATGAAAGAAAATTTACTTTATTGTAATGATAAGTATGGTAATAGTATGCATTACATTACAGCCGATGGAGGCTTTGATTTTTCGGTAGATTTTAATAAACAAGAAGATTTATCAATGAAATTAATAATTGCACAAATATTTTTTGCAATTATAATGCAAAAAACCGGTGGAAATTTTGTATTAAAAATATTTGATATATTTAAGTTTAAAACTGTTGAAATTATTTTTTTATTATCAAATTTATATGAATATGTTTATATTTATAAACCTTATACTAGTAGAGTAGCAAATTCAGAAAAATATGTAATCTGTAAAAATTATAAAAATAATAATCGAAATATTAATAAAGATATAATTGATAATTTTGATTATTTATTAAATAATATTGATAATATATATTCTTTATTTAATATTACATTACCTAAGTTGTTTTTAAAAAAAATAGAAGAAATTAATGCTATATATGGTCAACAACAAATAGAAAATATTAATACTACTCTGAATTTTATTAGAGAATATATAAATATTAAACATACTAATTATAATATTTTAGATACTGATAATGAGTATACAATTGAAGATAATGAACATTATAAATCATCAGAAAATAATTTATTAGAATTAAGTAATATTATTATACCAATACCAATAGAAAATTATAAAGATACAGAAATTGTTAATGATCTCTTTAAATTAGATTCAAATAATACTTCATATTGTAGCCCGATTTTAAATCCAGAAACAAAATTTAGTTATTTAAAAAATGATATCAGTTTTGTATTAAATTCTAAGTTATCAAATTATAGTTTAACTGATGATAGCGATAATGATAATGAGAATAAAACTTATTCTAATAATAATGAAGAAGAAATTTTATATAATGCTAAATTTAGTAATCTTTCAAATTATGAAAAATTTAATAATAAAATAAATGTTTTAAAAAATATTAATATTCAAAAAAGTGTAAATTGGTGTAATAAATATAATTTCTCAATTAATAAGCATTTTTTAAATACTTAGTGTTTTCTTCTTTTTCTTTTTTTACTACTTCCTTTTCCTTTTTTTTGATTATATGTTTTAGCATTTGCATTTAAACGTAATCTGCTTGCTACTTCTAATATATTAAGTGGTTTTTTTCTAGATTTAGGTTTTCTTAAAAGAATTCTTGTGGCTGGACTTAAACCACTAGTTAAAAGTTTAAATATAGGTAATCTATTTTTTTTTTGACTGAATGTTTTTGCTCTAGGATTAAGAGTGCTTGTTAGAGCCTTTAACGCAGGTAATCTTTTTTTGTTTTTTGGACTAAATGTTTTTGCGCTAGGATTAAGACTGCTTGTTAGAGAATTAAATGTGAGTAATCTTTTTTTACTACCTCCTTTTCTTTTTGTTTGAACCATTTATATATATTATTAATATAAATAATATTAATAATTAATATAAATATTTATTTTAGAATTCTTATATTTGAATATTTTTTACTTTTTCCATCATTTTCTGAACCACATCTTTTACAATTTGGCATAATTGCTAAATTATTGAAAATATCTGAACTTGATGATTTATTATGTGCCGTTGTTCCAAATCTATTGTAATCTGTTGTTGGTAAGTAACATCTTCTAGAGTCTACATCTTGTGCACAATATTTAATTGCAGCAATTCTAGATGAACTTGAAATTGGACCTTGAACTTGATATTTATTATTTGATGGTCTAAATATTGGAGTACAATTATTAATTATAGAACATTCTGGATAAGATGTTAAATTAGTATTAAATGTTGTTAAAGGTAAGTTTTGATTAAATGTTTTGCATTTCTTTCTTAATAATTCTTTATTTGAAACGCAATAATTACTATCTATTATAGTTGTTGCTGATTTAATTTTAAAACAATTATCTTTGCATGTTACATTATTCAAATCTAATATATAATCATATCCTTTTTGATAAAAATTATCGCAATCTGCTATTGATATAATTGTTCCACCTGGTTTATCTAAACTTCCAATATAAGATTGATTACTAAATCCATTTACACTAGTATTTAAATTAGTATATTGCTTTCTATAATGTTTAATAGGATTAGCTATAAACTGACAGTTATTATTACAATCTTTTACTGTATCTGGCATATCATTTTTTACATTTTTAGAAACTACTATTGATTTATTATTAATATTATTTTTCCATGATACATACGGTTTCCCTCCTGGTATCCATTTATTATATGCATTTTGTTGATTACCATTTCTTAAATATAATTTCATTATTATAATAACATAATATAATATTTTAATATATATATTTATTTCTAATTATGAATTTTAAAAAATTCATTAAAAAATTTCTAAAATTAGATATACTAACATCATACATTGTTTTATTTCTTATATTAACATTTTCAACTTTATATTTTTTAAATAATAATTATTTTAAATTAATTGAAGGTAATGGATTAAAAGATAAAGGAAAAAATGAAGGAGGCGCCAAAGAAGAATCTGAAGCACCATATACAATAACTAATGAAGTTTTACCACCAGCTGATCATGTTACTGAAAGTTCATGAATTTAACAATTAATAAATATATTAATTAATATTATTATATTTATTTAGTAAATTTTAATATTATTATATTATAATTACTATGTCAAATCATAGATGTATTGTTGATGATTTTGGTGGAGAAAATCATCCTTATGGATATTGTATTAAACCATTAGATGAGATGATTGATTATGACAAAATAGATAGACAAAGTGGAGCATTCAATATGGTTGGAATTTCAGAGGGAGCGGCCGGTATTGTAAATTATGCAACTGCTTTAGTTTCTGATCCTGGAAAAGCTATTGCAAATGAATGTAGGGGAAAATTAGGAAATAGATATGCATTAAGAAGTAAAATCAAATGTAAAAATATGGATGAAAATGTTCATGTTTATATTAATAATGTAGCAGATTATAATTTTTTAACTCAGAGAAAAGATGATAAAATAGGAATTATACCAGCTGCAGTAGGTTCTGCGCTAAGTATTAATGGATTACCTTTAATACAAGCATTATATGAAGATCCCAAACAAGATTGTATTAAAGTAAATTTACCATGTCATTTAATTGATAAAAATAATTCTGCAAATAACTTTACTGGTCCTGTAGAAAATGTACCAATTACAGTAAGACAATATGATAATTTATTAACTACTAATTCAATAACCCCAACACCTGAACAAAGGGCTTTTAGAGAAAATCTAAAAAATGCAGAAAATCTTGAAACTGAAACATATACAAATTTAAATGATACAATTCATAATTATTTAGATAATAATCCATATTTATTACAAAGTTTTCCAAGTAAAAAATTACACATTAATGATTATAACAATAATGATCAAGATTTACTTTTTAATTTATATTATTTATTTTTATCAGTATTTTTATTATTTTTAATATTTAAAATTATAAATAAAAAGTAAATATGAACTTACATCATTAATCTTCAATTATTCATTTAAATAATTATAAACCATATTATTATTGTTTATATTTGTTATTTCACCAGATAATATTGAATCTTCATACATTTTTCTTAATACATCATTTGGTGCATCACTACCTACTTTAATTAAATTTTTACTTCTTAATTGACCTTTAATATCATGTATTGATTTTTGTTTTAATATTGATATTTCATGTTTAATATTTCTTTGAGTCTCTTTATTTTTAATTAAAATACCTATTCTATTTTTACCATTAATTTTTCCTAATTTATATGTATATTTTCTACTAATTTTTTTAATTTTAGGTATATTTTGTAAAGCAATATTTTCTTCTTTTTTTAATTGAAAAGGTTCTAAAATATTATTTTCAGAGATTTCATCAATAAAAGGTTTATTAGATAATTCTATTATCTCATTTTTTTTATATATTTTGTCTGTTTTTTCTTTTAATTTATTAATTTCTTTATTATTATCCAGCATTTCTTCAAAATTATTAATTTTATTATCAAATATTTCAATAAATTCAGGTTTTACTTCAGGTTTTAATTCAGGTTTTACTTCAGGTTTTAATTCAAGTTTTAATTCAGGAGTGCATTGAATATTTGGTTTATTATCATCATAAATATTATTTTCTAATACAATTTTGACTTTAGGTTTTAAATCTGTGCTATTTTTTTGAGTTTTATTAAGTTGTCTATATGTTGGTTTAGAACCATTTTTTAAACATCCATAATCATTTGATAACGTTTCATTAGTTTCATTAAGATCTTTTGGTAAGTTTAAATTAATTTCTAATGATGGTGTATTATTATTTTTTAATGTGGCTTTTTTTTTCTTTTTATCTTTATTTTTTTTTGCTAAATCTTGAAGAAAGTTGAGAGATTTGTTAAATTCTCTCTCAAAATCACTATTTTCAAATGTATTTTTTTCAAATATATCTTTATTTTCAAACTTAATTTTTTCTTTTTCTTCATTAATTACTTCTTGTTCTTTATTTCTTTGATAATCTTTCACCTTTTTCATCATTTCTTTTTTTATTTTTAAAGCTTTTGATGAATTTTCTTCATCTACTTGGGGTTTTTCTCTTATTTTTACAGACTTTCCTGCTTTTTTATCTTTTTTTGATTTACCATTTAATTTAAATAAATCAGGATTTATTTTTAAAGTTCTATTATTTCCAGACATATTATTATACCTCCTTATTTATAATAATTAATTTATACTTATTTTTTTTTAAAATTGATTTAAATATTTATTAAAACTATTTAAGAAGATACAAAACTTACTATATTAGTATGGATGCTGAATTAGACGAAAAAAATATATATGATAAAGTTAATACTTGTGAAGAACCATGGGTTTTAATTGAATCTTATTTTAGAAATCAACATTTAAAACAACTAATTCGTCATCAACTCGAAAGTTATAATTATTTTGTTAATACACAAATTGAAAATACAATTGAAATGTTTAATCCTGTTCACATATGTTCTGATCATGATTATATTAAAGAATTAAATCTTCATCGTTTAGAGATGCATATTACTTTTGAAAATTTTAATATTCATCGGCCACAAGTTTATGAAAATAATGGAGCTACTAAAATTATGTTTCCACAAGAAGCGCGTCTTCGTAATTTTACATATGCAGGAGCTATGACTGTAGACCTTAATATAAAATATACTGTTAGAAATGGCGAAAATTATAAAAATGTTTTAAATTATCAAAAAATTCTTAAAAATATTCATATTGGTAAATTACCAATTATGCTTCGCTCTGATATTTGTGTTCTTAATCAATATAAACATTTAAATACTAATCAAACTGGTGAATGTAAAATGGATCCTGGTGGCTATTTTATTATTAATGGATCTGAAAAAACTTGCTTAGGCCAAGAACGTGCTGCTGAAAATCAAATTTATTGTTTTAATGTATCTAAAAATAATACTAAGTGGGTTTGGAGTGCCGAAATGAAATGTATTCCTGATTGGAAATGTATTTCTCCTAAACAAATTAATATTATGATTTCTTCTAAAAATAATGGTTTTGGTAATGCTATTTATTTACAAATTCCTCGACTTAAAAATCCTATCCCTCTTTTCATTATCTTTCGTGCTTTTAATATTATTAGTGATAAAGATATTTGTGAGAAAATTATTCTTGATATTGATGATAAAAAATATAAAAAATTGCTTTATGGTCTTCAAGCTTCAATCGTTGATGCTAATAATTGTCTTACATATGATGATGCTATTAGGTATATTACTTCTAATGTAATATATACTCCACTTAATGTTGATAAAGAAACTGGTTATAAACGTAAAAATGAATTTGCTTTTGAAGTAATTAATAATGATATATTTCCCCATTGTAAAACGGTTGAACAAAAAATTTATATGCTTGGTTATATGACCAATAGACTTATACAAACATCATTTGAATGGATTGAACAATCTGACCGTGATTCATATCTTAATAAACGAATTGATTTAACTGGTTCTCTTATTAATAATCTTCTACGTAACTATCTTAATAAAGTTGTTAAAGATATGCAAAAACAAGTTGTTAGAGAAATTAATTCTGGTTCTTGGAAATCTAATGAAGATTATGAAAATATTATTAATAGCACTAATATTTATAAAATTATTAAATCTACTACTATTGAAAATGGTATTAAAAGAGCTCTTGCTACTGGTGATTTTGGTATTAAACAAATTAATAGTAATAAAGTTGGTGTTGCTCAAGTTTTAAATCGTCTTACTTATATTTCTAGTATTAGTCATCTACGACGGGTTAATACGCCTATTGATAAAAGTGGTAAATTAGTTCCTCCTAGACGTCTACATAATTCATCCTGGGGATTTCTTTGTCCGGCTGAAACGCCTGAAGGAGGCTCTGTAGGTATTGTTAAAAATTTAAGTTATATGACTCATATTACTGTTCCTTCTAATTCAATTGGATTATATGACTATATATTACCACTTATTACTCCTATTAATATATTATATGATAAACCAAAAGAATTATATGATAAAGTTAAAGTATTTATTAATGGTTCATGGGTTGGTATTACCAATCAACCACTTGAACTTTACAATAATTTAAAAGAAAAAAAATATAAAGGAATTATTAATATTTACACTTCAATTATATTTGATTATAAATTACAAGAAATTAAAATTTGTAATGATGCCGGAAGACTTACTAGACCATTACTTAAAATTAAAAATAATAAAATCATTTATACAAAAGATATTATCTATAAACTTCAGAATAATCAAATTAATTGGAATGACCTTTTATATAATGGAAAAATTACAGAATCTATTATTGAATATATTGATTCTTATGAACAAAATAATTCCATGATTGCTATGGAACCCGAACAACTTAACTCTAAAGATTCTAAATATATTTTCCATTATACTCATTGTGAAATTCATCCTAGCACCATTTTTGGTATTTTAGCATCTTGTATTCCTTTTCCTGAAAATAATCAATCTCCTAGAAATACATATCAAAGTGCTATGGGTAAACAGGCTATCGGTATGTATGTTACCAATTATGATAATAGAATGGATAAAACTGCTTATGTATTATCATATCCTATGAGACCTCTTGTTGATACTAGACTTATGAATATTATTCAACTCAATACTATTCCTTCCGGCGAACAAGTTATTGTTGCTATTATGAGTCATTCTGGTTATAATCAAGAAGATAGTATTTTATTTAATAAAGGGTCAATTGATAGAGGACTATTTTTAGCAACTATTTATCATACTGAAAAAGATGAAGATAAAAAATTATACGGTAATGAAGAAATACGTTGCAAACCAGATAAAACTAAAACTAAAAATATGAAATTTGCTAATTATGATAAAGTTAATAATCTAGGTGTTGTTCCCGAAAATACATTAATCAAAGACCGCGATATTATTATTGCTAAAGTTCTACCAATTAAAGAAAATAAAAATGATTATACTAAAACTATTAAATATACAGATGAAAGTCATGTTTATAGAACTAATGAAGAAACATATATTGACAAAAACTACATCGAATGTAATGGTGATGGTTATAACTTTTGTAAGGTGCGTTTAAGAAATTATCGTAAACCTGTCATTGGAGATAAATTTAGTAGTCGTCATGGACAAAAAGGAACTATTGGTAATATTATACCCGAACAAGATATGCCATTTACTGCTGATGGATTAAAACCTGATATTATTATTAATCCTCATGCTATTCCTAGTCGTATGACTATTGCTCAGCTTAAAGAAACTCTATTAGGTAAAGTATTAGTTCAGTTAGGACTTTTTGGTGATGGAACTAGTTTTAGTAAATTTAAAATTTCAGATATTACAAAAGAATTACAAAAACTTGGCTATGAATCTAACGGTAATGAAGTCATGTATAATGCTCTTACTGGTGAACAAATGCCCAGTAGTATATTTATTGGACCTGCATTTTATCAGCGTCTCAAACATATGGTTAATGATAAACAACATAGTAGATCTATTGGACCAATGGTTAATCTTACTAGACAACCTGCTGAAGGCAGAGCACGTGATGGTGGTCTTCGCTTTGGAGAAATGGAACGAGATTGTATGATTTCTCATGGTGCTGCTCGTTTTACAAAAGGTAGACTTTATGATGCATCTGACTCTTATAGTGTTCATATTTGTAATAAATGTGGTCTAATTGCTGCATACAATAAAAATCAACAAATTCATATTTGTAATACTTGTGAAAATAGAACAGATTTTAAATATGTTGAAATTCCATATGCTTGCAAATTAATGTTTCAAGAATTACTTACAATGAATATTGCCCCTCGATTAATCTGTCAATAAATTTAATTTAATTTAAAAATTTTTTTTTTAAATATAATATATTATTATATTAATTAGTTATGTCCACATTTGATCAAACTACTTTAGGAGGAGCAAAAAAAGGAACTCAACCACAATTATTTGGAGCTATGGATGGCGGTAATGAACGTGCTACTTCACGTAAATATTTAGCAAAAGCTTTTGGTAATTTATATAATACAGGTCTTGGTTCTTCGCCTGCACTTTATTCTGGTAATATTTTAGGGCCTTTTAAAACTGCTTATAATGCCGGTGATGTTACTACTAATGGATATGGTGCTACTAATCCCATATATGGAAAAGCTTCCAATCAAGTTGGTGGTAATAATTTATCTAGACTTCAAACTTTAGGAGATGGAGTTTCAAGAAATGGTGGTGCTAGTTATTCTGGTAATCCTAGATTTGTTCACGATGGTTCTGATTACACACGCTTTAAAAAATTAATGGCTGTTAATAAAAATTATAATGATTCCGGTTTTGGTGGAGCTAATAATTCGCAATCTCAATCTGTATTAAAAAAAATACGTTCTTAATTATTTATTATTTATTATTATATTTATAATAAATAATATGAATCAGGAGCCTATAATAAATAATATAAATCAGCAACCTTTTAATATCGCTTTATTAGATAATTATATTGGAACTATAGATTTTACACTATTTGATATTTCTAATAATTATATTGATACTAATTTATTAAATTTAATTATAACAGATAATTCTCTTAATTTAGGCGCTATATTGAAATCTAACATTAAAGGAAAAGATAAACCAAAAACTAGTAAAGGTATTGGAGGAAAAAAACCTGGAGATGCTAAATTTAGTATTTATAGTCATTTAAGTTACATAGAAAAATTAAGAAATAATAAAATTTCTAATTTAGATTTGTCTGGTTATTTATTGCAACTAGAACTTTTACCAAATTTAGACGCTAATGATTATATTAATAATTTAAAAAATATGTATGAATATGATATTTATAGTAATAATAATGATATAAGCTATATTTTAAATAAATATTACTATTAAAAACTATATAAAAAATTTTCATTATATTTTAATAATGATTAATCAAGACATAGTAAAATTAACAATTAATGTAATTAATAATGATGAAAAAAATGTAATTAATAATGATGAAAAAAATTTAATTAATAATGATGAAAAAAATTTAATTAATAATGATAAAAAAAATTTAATTAATAATCATGAAAAAAATTTAATTAATAATGATGAAATTAATTTAATATGTAATTGTTGCTCTAGACCTATTTTACCCAAAGATTTTGATGAAATTATTGATTTAAATTATAAAGATGCTCCTAATTTCTTTAAAATTTTTTTAAAAAATGAATGGATTAATGGTTATAAATTAATTAATAAAAAATTCAAAATAGCATTAAGTAGTTTGCCTGATAATTTTCTATGTTCATCAGGTGATGAAAGTAGTTTAGATGTATTAAATAAGGAAGGCAAATTAGCATTTGATAAATTGCCTAGAAGAATAGCTTTTCAAAAATGGAAATTTTATTTAGATAAAGATCAAGACCGTTGTATTGCTGCTTGCGAAAAAATGATAAAAAAAATAATAATTAGTGATAATGAAGAATTAAATTTAACAAATACCGATAAAAATAGATTTAGAGAAGAACTAAATAATCTTAAGATTAAGCTTGAAGAAGAAAATAATCGTAAGATTCAGCAAAGTTACTTAAATTCAGATTTAAATACCCCACATTTAAATACCCTGCGCACAGAATGTAAATTAAATGAAGAGTCAAATGAAGATTTATATGAACATGAACATATGCATGAATATTCACATTATAATTGTCAAGAACATAATATATAAATTTGAATTATTTAAAATAATAAAATATTTTATTATTTTAAAATGATTGGAGTTGATTTAGATAATGTTGTTGAATCAATAAATTCTTCCTCACCTAAACCAGAACCACTTGTTAAATCTGAATCTAAATCTAAATCTAAATCTAAGTCTAAATATAAATCTAAATCTAAGTCATCTAAGGTTTCTGAACCTGAAACTGTTCCTGATACTATACCTGAAACTCTTCCTGAACCTGTTCTTGAAACTGTTCCTGAAACTGTTCCTGAACCTGAACCTGTTTCTGAAACTGTTCCTGAACCTGTTTCTGAATCTGAAATTGTTCCTGAACCTGTTTCTGAATCTGAAATTGTTCCTGAACCTGTTTCTGAATCTGTTTCTGAACCTATTACTGAACCTGTATCTGAACCTGTATCTGAACCTGAAACTGTTCCTGAACCTGTTACTGAACCTGTATCTGAACCTGTATCTGAACCTGAAACTGTTCCTGAACCTGTATCTGAACCTGTATCTGAACCTGTTCTTGAAACTGTTCCTGAACCTGTTCTTGAAACTGTAACTGTTCCTGAACTTGTTCTTGAACCTGTTTCTGTTCCTGAACCTGTTTCTGTTCCTGAACCTGTTTCTGTTCCTGAACCTGTTTCTGTTCCTGTTCCTGAACCTGAACCTATTAAACTTGAAGTTATATTACCAGTAAATTTAAGTCCACCTAAACCATTACCTCCACGACCACCTAGAGGTAATATAATGAGGATGAGAATGAAATTTTAATATAATTAATATTTAAAATATAATTATAATTTAATATAATTTAATATAATTATAATTTAATATAATGTTATTTACTGCAAATATATCTAGAAATATGCCACAAAAATTTAGTGTTGCCGATGGAGGTAATAGTTTTATTTTAGGAAGAAGAGCATTTATTAATAGAAATTTTCAATCGCATCAAGTTTATAATTTAGGAAATAATAATAGTTCAACTAATAGTAAAAGAAGTGAATCTGTAAATAATTCTCGTCCTATACCAAATAATGCTTCTAATTTAAGAATTCAAAGATTACGTCTTTCTACTGTTGGTGCTGGTTCATTACTATTAAAAGATGCAAATGATAAAATTTCATATAAATCAGAAGATCATATAAATATAATTAAAAATGCTAAAACTAGAGTAAAAGCAGGTGGAGCTGCATTTGTTCCTAAACCAAATTCCATACCTAAATCGTCAAAGTATTTAATTTAATATATAAAATATATTTAAAACTTAAAATATATTTTATAATAATGTCTTTAATTTTAAAATATTTTGAAGATACAAAAAAATATAAACAGTCACATGGAGAGAAAACTATAATTCTTATACAAGTTGGTTCTTTTTTTGAATGTTATGCTATAGTTGAATCTGATGGTTCGTATGTTGGTTCAAGTATTGAAGATTTTTCTCGTATTTGTGATATGTCAATTGCTCGTAAAAATACTTGTGTTGGAACAAAAAAAGTAGTAATGGCTGGTTTTGGATTAGGACAATTAGAAAAATATGTTAAACGATTATTAGAACATGGTTATACAATTCCTGTTATTACTCAAAATGTTCAAGCAAAAAATGCTGAGAGAAATTTAGCATGTATATATTCGCCGGGCATGCATTTTAATGAAGAATCTGATAATTTAAGTAATAATACAATTTGTATATGGCTAAATATTTCAAAAGCAAATAGTGTAATAAAAGAGGCTTTATTAACAATTGGATTATCTATAATTGATATTTTGACTGGTAAATTAATAAATTTTGAATATACTATTCCTTATAATAATAATCCAATTGTATATGATAATTTAGAAAAATATATATCAATACATGATCCATCAGAGGCAATTATAATTACAAATAATGAGGAGAGAGATTATATAGATAATGTAATAAGTTTTATAAATTTAAAGTCAAGTAAAATACATAAAATTATATTAGAAAAAGATAATAAAAATGAAATAAATAAGATTGCTTTAAATTGTGAAAAACAAAAATATCAAGAATGTTTGATCGATAAATTATACGGTATTGGTAGTTTTAGAGAGAAATGTGAATTTTATGAATATCCTATTGCTAATCAATCTCTCTGTTTTTTATTAGATTTTGTTGAAAAACATAATCCTAATTTAATTAAAGACATCTCTCTACCAGATTTTCAAAATCATAGTGAAAAATTAATACTTGCGAATCATTCATTGCAGCAATTAAATATAATTAGTAATAAGAATTATAGTGGTAAATTATCTTCTGTGGCATCTATGTTAAATAATTGTATTACTTCAATAGGTAAAAGAAAATTTAATTATGACTTATTACATCCTATTAGTAATATTAAAGATTTGAATAAATATTATAATATAACAGAACATTTATTAGAAACAGAATTTTATAATGTAATTAGATACGAATTAAACAATATCAGAGATATTGAAAGAATTGAGAGAAAATTAATTATGAATAAATTAGAACCAAGAGATTTCTATATGTTATATTATAATCTCTCCAAAATCAAAATATTATATCAAAAAATTTCTCAAGCTTCTGATAATTTAAAATTATATGAATATATTTCCTCGTTTACAAATTCTAAAATTGATATTATTTGTGATGAAGTTTGTAATTTTGTAGATTATAAATTTAACGTGGAGAGAATTAATAATATTGTAATGGATAAACTGGGGTATTATAATATAGAAGACTTAGATTTTATAAATAAGAATTATGATAATAATTTGAATGAATATTTGAGAGAAAGTATAGATTCTAAAGAAGTATTTGAAGCAATTCGTTTATATCTCTCAAATATATTGAAAAAATATGAAAAAAATAAAGAAGGTGAATATATTAAAATACATGAAACTAGTAAATCAGACTCCTTTTTATTAGGAACAAAAAGAAGAGTTATAATATTACAAGAATGTTTAAAAAAAGAAGAAAGTAAAGTAAATATAACATATCTCTCTAAATTTAGTAGAAAAGAAGAGATTTATACATTAGATTTATCAAAATTAGAATATATAGAACATGGCTCTAATAAAACAAATATGATTATTACATCATCTGATATAAAAAAAATGGCACATGGTATTCAAAATGATAAAGAACAATTAATCAACAAAATTAATCAAGTTTATAATAATATTTTGAGAGAATTTATAATTTTCAATGACAAATCCAAATTATCTATAATCTCTCAATTTATTGGATTACTAGACACTGCCCATAATAGAGCTTATAATGCTTATAATTTTAATTATACAAAACCAATTATAGAAGATCTAAATAATGGGAAATCTTATTTTAATGCTGAAAAAATAAGACATCCACTTATAGAACAACTAAATCAAAATGAATTATATGTTACTAATAATATAGAATTAGGTTCAAAATATAATTGTTCTCTTATATATGGAACAAATGCTGTTGGTAAGAGTTCTCTCATTAAATCTATAGGAATTAATATAATATTAGCTCAAAGTGGAAATTATGTACCATCTACTAGTTTTAAATATTATCCATATAACAGTTTATTTACACGAATTCTCAATACTGATAATATTTTTAAAGGTCTCTCTACATTTGCACTTGAAATGAGTGAATTAAGAAATATTTTAAGATATTCTGATAAAAATAGTATTGTTTTAGGTGATGAATTATGTAGTGGAACAGAATCAGTTTCTGGATTAAGTATTTTTACAGCAAGTTTAGAGAGATTACATAATAATGAAGTAAGTTCTATATTTGCTACACATTATCATGAATTATTAAAATATGATGAAATAAAAAATTTAAATAAATTAAAAATAAATCATATGAGTGTTATATTTGATAAAAAAACAAATAAATTAATTTATGATAGAAAACTAAAAGATGGTTCAGGCGACATGATGTATGGTATACAAGTTGCACAAAGTTTAGATTTAGATGATGAATTTATAGAGAGATGTTATAATATTAGAAATAAATATAATGAAAATGATAATACAGTCATGAATAGTAAAGAAACAAATTATAATTCTAAAAAAATAAAATCTAAAATTTGTGAACTATGCGGAGAGAACCCTAGTAGTGATATACATCATTTACAATTTCAAGAAAATGCAGATAAAAATGGATTTATTAATAAAGAATTTCATAAAAATAAAAAGGCTAATCTAATTAGTATATGTGAAAAATGCCATTTAAATATTCATAAAGAAAATAAACAACTAAAAAAAGTTAAAACCAGCAAAGGTTATGAATTTACTGATATTTAAATAAAAATAATTATGAGAGATTTTATTTATATTTTAATAAATATAAATAAAAATATTTTTATATATTAAAAATGCCAACAAGAAAAAATAAAGCAAAAAAAAAATTACAAAAATTAATCACCGCAAAATTTAGACGAGCACGCAGTAAAGGTAAAGGTAAAGGTAAAAGTAATCAGAATACAAAAAACTGGTTAAAGGATCCAACTACATATAAAACTAGACTTTGTGAAAATTTTAGTAAATATGGAAAATGTCCATATAAAGGCAGATGCCTATTTGCTCATGGTAGTGAACAGTTAAGACATAATCCTTCACTTTCTAAACCAAGTGGTCCACTTTATGTTATGCCTCCTCTACCAGCATACCCTCCTTCTAATATAGCTACTCCTCAATACTATACTATGCCTCCTCTACCAGCAGGACCTCCACTTCCTGTCTCGCGTCGTCGTCATCATCCTACTTATCTACCTCATCGTATAAGTTCTGTATCCGAACCATTTTATCATACCATACCAAATGCTTATAATGTTCCTTGCGACAATGTTACTCGCAATATTGGTTCACTTCAACTCTCACCCTCAAACTCATCTAAAATTCTTGAATTTACTGATTCACAACCTTATGGAGTTCATCGACCCGAACCCATCCCTAAAAAATCTAGACTTGCAAAATATTTAATCCATGGGGGTAAGAAAAAAACAAAAAGATATATTAAATATTAAATATTAAATATTAATCATCTTGTTTTGTTGCCATTTTTTTATTTCTAGGTAGCTTTATTCCTGTTATTTTCTCAATTGATGCAATTTGAGCATTTGTTAAAATTTCCTTATTTGATTCCCATCTACCTAATATTTGAGAAGATACACCGATTTGAGATGCTAATTGTTTTTGGTTAAGCTTTTTTGTATTTCTTGCATGTGCTATTAATTGTCCTAAATTTTTTTGTTGTTCTACTTTTACCTCTTCGGGATTAGTAGTTTTATTACTATTGATTTTTTTTGCTAGTGTTTGCTTTTTAGTTTCAGATAAAGTATTAAATGTAATCGATTTCCAATCTTGATGTTGCATTTTTATTATTAATATAATAAATATAAAATTTTATCAATTTTTAGATATATAAATAAAATAATGTATAAACTAAAAATTTAATATTTATCTAATTTATAATGGTATTTTCTAAATTTAGGGCAATATTTCCTACAATTATATTTATTTTAGTATCTGTAGTAATAAGTATGATAGTATTAAATTTTTTCCAAGTTGATATGAATGATAATAATGGATTTAAAGTATTAAATCGTGTTTTAACAGTTGAAGGTATGAAAAATAAAAAAAAAAATAATAAAAAAGAAGGAATGTGCAGTGGAAAACATAAAAAAGAAGGAATGTGCAATAGCGGTAGACATATAGAAGGAATGTGCGGTTCAATGGAAGGTATGTGCACACTTGAAGGAATGAAAAATGAAGAAGAAGAAGAAGAAGAAGAAGAAAATGAATTAGCCACAATTGGAGAATTTGCATCAAATTTAATGGATTAAATTAATTATTATATTTTTAATAAAATTGATATTAAAAATATAAATAAATAATAATATAGTTATGTTAATTCCAGTAAAGTGTTTTACTTGTGGTAAAGTATTAGGAAATAAATTTAGATTTTATCAAAATGAAATAAAGAAACGCAAAATAAATGAGAAAATGAATGTAGATAAAGTAATATATTTAACTAAAGAATTTATTGATAAAACTCCTGAAGGTGAAGTATTGGATTTATTAGGATTAAATAAATATTGTTGCAGAAGACATATGTTAACACATGTAAATATAGAATAAAATATTTTATTATATTATAGATGGCTCGCACAAAAAAAAGAGTTTACAGAAAAAAATCTAGAAAAAATAAAAGAAATACAAGAAATACAAGAAGAATAAAATTAAAGATTAAGAATTTAGGAAAAAAACGTAGAACATATAAAAGAATTCAATATGGATGCAGTTCAAAAAAAAATATGAAAGGTGGTGGTCCTATATTCCAACCTTTAACAGATTTTGCTAGAAATTCTCAAGCATCATCGCAAGATTTTTTTAATACATTTAATGGTGATGATCCAAAAACAAATGAAGTAGTATTAAGAAATCCAGCAAGTGAAGATAGTAATTATAATTATTCATGAAATTAATTTTTTTTATATTAAAATAATATAAATGACAAAATATTTTGATAAATATGTAAAAGATTTTAAAAACCTTTGCACACCTGCTTTTTTTTATTTAGCAATTTCAGTAATTATTTTTGTAGTTATAGCAGTTCAAAATTTTGGAAATACTAGTAAGTATTGTCTAGGTAATTATGAATGTTATGTTCCAAATACATTTATGATGTTTGTATTTAAAGCAATATATATATTATTTTGGACATTTATTTTAAATTCATTATGTAAATCAGGCTATAAAGAAGTATCATGGTTTTTAGTATTATTACCATTAATTTTATTATTTATTATTTTAGCATTGGTAATAATTACTTATTCAGGAATGGCATTATCATAAATATATAAATATTTCTTATAAATTAATTGTTAATAAGAAATATTAGAATATTAAACTATAAATATAATATAATATACTATGAGTGAAGAGGATATTATAACTTGGTCAATAATAGATAAATTATTTGAAGATAATCCTAATATACTAATAAGACATCATTTAGATTCATATAATGATTTTTTTAATAATAAAATTTTTAATATAATTAAAGAAAAAAATCCAATTCAAATTTTTAAAGAACAAGATGCAGATAGTAAAGAATATAATTTACAAGCAGATATTTATTTTGGTGGAAAAGAAGGTAATAAATTATATTTTGGTAAACCAATTATTTTTGATGAAAAAAGAAAACATTATATGTTTCCAAATGAAGCAAGATTAAGAAATATGAGTTATTCAACTACTTTACATATGGATATAACAATTATTTATAAAATAAAAAAAGATGGAGAAGTTCAAACAATAGAATCAAATTTAGAAAAAATATATTTTGGTAAGTTTCCAATTATGTTAAATTCTGATTTGTGTATTTTAAATAAATTAGATAAAAATACAAAATTCAACATGGGAGAATGTAAAAATGATAAAGGCGGATATTTTATTGTTGATGGAAAAGAAAAAGTACTTATTAGCCAAGAAAAGTTTGCTGATAATATGTTTTATATTAGAGAAGATTATAATGAAATATATTCACATTCCGCTGAAATAAGAAGTGTAAGTGAAGATGCTTCAAAACCAATTAGAACTTTATCAATTAGAATTGTAAGACCTTCTCCGAAATATAAAAATGGTAATATTGTTGTTAATATTCCAAATATTCGTAAACCAGTTCCATTATTTATAGTAATGAGAGCATTAGGAATATTATCAGATAAAGAAATAATAGAATATTGCTTATTAGATATTGAAAAATATGAAAGTTATATAGATTTATTTATTCCATCTATACATGATGCTGGCAATATTTTTAATCAAGAAGTAGCAATGAAATATATGGCTACTTTAACAAAAGGTAAAACTATGGCTCATATATTAGAAATATTAATGGATTATTTCTTACCACATATAGGTGAAAATAATTTTATTAATAAAGCATATTATTTAGGATATATGGTAAATGAATTATTAAAAGTATATAAAGGTGAAAAAAAAGCAACTGATCGTGATAGTTTTAAATATAAACGGGTAGAATTAAGTGGTTCATTAATTTATGATTTATTTAAAGAATATTATAGTTTACAACAAAAACATATTTATACTAAAATAGATAAAGAATATTACTATAAACAAGGTATTTATCAAAATGATTTTACATCATTAATAGAAAATAACTATCAAGAATATTTTAAAGATAGAATATTAGAAAGTGGTTTTAAAAAAGCATTTAAAGGTAATTGGGGCGCAGAACAACACACCAAAAGACCTGAAGTAATTCAAGATTTAAATCGTTTATCATTTAATTCCTCCATTTCACATTTAAGAAAATTAAATTTACCTTTAGACTCTAGTGCCAAAATTATTGGACCTAGATTATTACATTCATCACAATGGGGAATTATTGATCCAGTTGATACACCTGATGGTGGTAATGTTGGATTACATAAACATATGAGCTTAGGTGCTACAATTACTAATGGATATTCAAGTAAACCAATTATTGAATTGTTAAGACAATTAGTGTTTATGGAATTACTTAGTGAATGTACTACAGAATATATATCAAAATGTATCAAAATATTTGTTAATGGCGCATGGGTTGGAATAATTACAAATCCAATTGAAGTATTAGATATTTTAATAAAATATAGAAGAATTGGATTAATTCCTGTTTATACTAGTATTAGTTGGTCAATTAATGATGAAATTATTTATATATACACTGATTCAGGTAGATTATGTAGACCTGTATATTATATTGAACAACAAATTCCAAGTTTTAGAAAAGAAAAAATATTAACTAATATATTAGAAAATAATTTTACTTTTAATGACTTACTAATAGGTTTTAATAATTTCAAAAAAAATGATAAAATTATTTCAAATAAAGAATTATTTATTAAATCAAATTTAATTTATAGCAATATAAATGATTTATATACTATTCCTTATAAAGAAGGGGAATCTATTGAAAGTAGAGAAAAAATATTAGAATCATTATTACAGCAATCAGGAATTATTGAATATTTAGATACCGCAGAAACAGAAACTAGTTTAATTGCTACAACTGAAGAAAAAATTAATAAATTTACAACACATCTTGAAATACATCCATCATTATTACTAGGCGTTATGGGTAATCAAATTGTATTTCCTGAAAATAATCAACTCCCTAGAGATTTATTTTCTTGTGGTCAAAGTAAACAAGGTGTAAGTTTATACAATTCTAATTACCAAAATAGAATAGATAAAATGGGTGTTGTATTAAATAATGGCCAAATTCCTCTTGTTAAAAGTAGATATTTAAAATATATTTATAATGAAGAACATCCATATGGTATTAATGCAATTGTTGCAATAGGATGTTATGGAGGTTATAATGTTGAAGATTCTATCTTATTTAATGAAGGTTCCTTAAAACGTGGAATGTTTAACACTACATATTTAAATATGTATGAATCTAGAGAAGAAAGTTCTAAAGTTGCATCAGGAACTATTGATTCTAAATTTTGTAATATTGATAAAGAATTAGTTATTGGAAAAAAACCAGGTTATGATTATTCTCACCTCGATAAACATGGTTTAATTAAAGAAAATACTTTATTAGATGATAAAAAAGTTATTATTGGTAAAGTAAATAATAATTTAAATAATCCCGATACATACATTGATTCTTCTATTACACCTAAAAAAGGACAATTAGGTTTTGTTGATAAATCATTTATAACTGATGATGAAGAAGGATTTAGAATAGCTAAAGTGCGTATTAGAGAAGAACGTATTCCTGCTATAGGAGATAAATTTTGTAGCAGATGCGGACAAAAAGGAACTATTGGGTTGATAATTCCAGAAGATAATATGCCATTTACAGAAAATGGAATTAGACCTGATTTAATTATTAATCCACACGCTTTACCTAGTAGAATGACTATCGGTCAATTAGTTGAAACATTAATGGGAAAAACTTGTGCAAATTATGGCGGATTTGGAGACTGCACTGCTTTTGTTAATAAAGGTTCTAAACATGAAGTTTTTGGTAAGTTATTAAATAATATTGGATATAATTCTAGTGGGAATGAAATATTATATAGTGGCGAAACCGGTGAACAACTTCAAGCTGAATTTTTTATTGGACCTTGCTATTATATGAGACTTAAACATATGGTTAAAGACAAAATTAATTATCGTGCTCAAGGTCCTAGAACTGTTTTAACTAGACAAACCGTTCAAGGTAGAGCTAATGATGGTGGATTACGTATTGGAGAGATGGAACGTGATTGTATTATTGCTCATGGTGCTACCAAATTCTTAAATGAATCTATGCTTAAACGTGGCGATGAATATTTTGTTGCTATTTGTAATAATAGTGGCACAATTGCTATTTATAATCAAACCAAAAATATATTTATCAGTCCATTTGCTGATGGTCCATTAAAATTTAATAATAATATCGAAAATGAACAAAATATTGAAGTAGTTACAAAATATGGGAGAGATTTTAGTATTATTAGAGTTCCATATTCATTTAAATTATTAATGCAAGAATTGCAAGTTATGAATATTCAAATGAGAATCATTACTGAAGATAATATTGATCAGTTAACATCTATGAATTATAAAAATACATTAGAAATAATCAAAGATAGAGTTTTAAATGATAAACAAAAAACTGAATTTAATAAAATAGCTAATCAAAATCTAAAAACAGAAGAAGATAATGAAGATGTAGAAAATCCAAAAGAACTAAGTGAAGAAGATGAAGATGAAGATGAAGATGAAGATGAAGATGAAGATGAAGAAATAAAGAAAGCTAGTGAAAAAGAAGGTGAACCTGGAAAAGAAAAAGAAAAAGAAGAAGAAGAAGAAGAAGAAGAAGAAATTGATGATGAAGATAATGAAGGTTTATCACCAGTTACTATCGAAGCAGTTAAAAAAGCAAAAGAAGATTATGAAAAATATAAAGCATCAATGGACGAAGATAGTGATAGTGAAGAAGAAGAATCAAAACCACCTTTAACATTAGGTGAACAAGTGTCGGATGCTTTAGATAACTTCGTTCAAACTTTAACAGGAACATCTAATGATAAAACACAAAAACAAGAAAAAAATAATACACCAATTGTTTTTGAAAAAGAAGTAAAAAAAATTGAAAAAGAACCCATTTTAAAAGAAAATAGTCTTCTTTCTATTGAAACTGAAAAAGCTAATAAAGAAAATAATGAAGATATATCTTCTTCTTTAGAAGAATCAAATTTATCTAATTCTGAAAAAAGAAAAACTATTAAAATTGATCAGCAATAATTATTTAATTAAATAAAGATAAATAAAGATAAATAAAGATAAATAAAGATAAATAAAGATAAATAAAAATAATTATAAAATTGAATAAAGATAAATTAATTTAATATATATAATATTAAATTAATGACAAATACAAATAGTCATATAATTTCTATTTATAATGCTAGAAGAAATTTACTAGATATTTTAGAAGAAAGAGGATTTGATATTACTCCATATAATAATTTTACTATAAATGAAATTGGTATTATGTTGGAAACAAATCAATTAGATATGCTCGTAGAAAAAAGTAGCACTAATAATAAAATATATGTAAAATTTTATGTAAGTAAAGTATTAAAAACACAAAATATATATGATATGGTAGAAGATTTATTTCATATTGAAAGTATTTTATCAAAAAATGATGATTTTATAATTATAACAAAAGATCAACCTAATGATACATTAATTCAAAATGTAAAAGATATATGGATGAGTGATAATATTTATATATCATTATTAAACATTAAAAGATTACAATTTAATATTTTAAAACATGAATTAAATCCACCACATAGAAAACTTACACCAGAAGAAAAAAAAGAATTTATGAAAAAATTTAATATATTAAAAGAAAGTCAAATTCCAGATATATCATATTTTAATCCCGTATCATTAGTAATGGGATTTAAACCAGGAGATGTGATACATATTAAAAGGAAAAGTAGAACAGCAATAGAAAGTGATTTTTATAGAATTTGTAAAATATAAAATGTAAAATATAAAATGTAAAATATAAAATGTAAAATATTATAATAATATTAAATTAATATAAATATTATTATTATATAATAATGGAAATAAACAATTTTTCTATTTTTAATACAGATAATAAATGTTATCGACCTAAATCATCTTTAATGAATACAGATAAATTAAATGAATATATACTAGATAATTTTACCACTTATAATTTTGATATAAAAAATAATTCTGGTTCTGAAAATATAAATCTAGTTGAAGAATGTAAAAATATGGCATTAAGAGAAAATAAATCCCTATTTATAACTACTGATTTAACAAGATATAATAAAGGTAATGATTTTAAATATAAGTGTTTAATTCCAAAAACAAATAAATCATGTGAATTTGATAATATAGAAAATTTATTAAAACCATTTAATGATTTAATAAATGATTTATTTGGTGATAAATCACAAAGAACATCAAGTCCTATAGAAAATGAAGTAACTCTTAATGATCAACTAAGAAATACAGATTTAAGAAATATAAGTAATTGTATTTCTTTTGGAAAAAATAATAATTTTTCAAAATCTAATAATTTTATAATATATAAAACTGAATTAATTGATAATGAAAATTTAATAAGAAATTTACCCCAAATTAAATCATATAATCATTACAAAAATTTATATGATAATTGGAATACAAGCACACCAGGAATTTTATCAGATCTTACAGATGCAATAATAAGATATATTTGTGAAAATACTCAAAATCAAGAGAATAACTTAGATATTAAAATAAAAGCATTAACAGATCATTATTTAGTTATTATTAATTCATTAGATAGTATTTCATATGATATTTCAAATGTAGCATTTATAACACAATATGACACATTATATTTAGAAAAATTACAAAAAATGATAGATGATAAAAAAGAAGAATTAAAAAGTTTAATTGGTTTTGATGGTGCAAATAATGGTAAATTAGGAGATACTCTATTTTTAAAAAATTTAAAAATATCAGAAAATGTTATTCTGTTTTTAATAATAACTTTCATAATTTATGTGTATGCAAAAAAACAAATATAAATTATTTAGAAAATCAAAATAATATATAAAAATATATATAAATAATAAGTATGGATTTATTATTGAATAGAATAGAAGCAAAAAATAGTAATAAAAAAGAACCTATGAAAAATAAAAAAACTAATTTTGTTACTAGCGAATTAAATTTAGATACATTACAGTCTAAATTAATGAAAGAAAACTATAAAAATTTAAGTCAATATACTAATTATGAATTTATGACTAATGGATTTAAATCTCTTAATGATGATGTAGATTATATTGAATGTGTAAATAATAATTGCTCAAAACTTAGTAATGAAAATATGGAAAATAAGGAAAAAGATTTAGTAAAAGATAAAAAATCAAATGATAATAATATTATGATGAAAAATTTAGATATATTAGTTTCTTTAGTTTATATATTTTTATTAGTAATATTTTTATTAGGAAGTGTTATAAATAGAGATGCAAATAATTTAATTAATATTTTAATAATAACATTAGTTTATTTATTTTATCAAATTTATATGAGCTATAAAAATTAAGATATTAATATATTTTCATATTATAAATATATAATATGAAAAATAATATGAAAAATAATATACAATTTAAAATATTTATTTTATCAATATTAATAATTATTCCAATTGGTATTCTATATTTTAATTTAGGCGAAGATTTATTTATAGACGTAAAAGAAAATCTAAATAATAGAATAGATGGAAATTACATAAATATTTGTAACCCAACAAAAGGACAATTTTATAATTTATCTCCCAGTTCATTACAACCAATGCAATCAGCTAAATCTTTGAATACTGATATAAGTAGTTGTAAATATGAATGTGATAAAAATGATTGTGATTTATATTTAATAACTCAAAATAATGATTGTAATATATATAATTTAAAATCAGGATCAGGTTTTGAAAAAATAAAAGTAAATTGTAATCATAAACCTCTTCCTTCAGATGAGTATACATATTTAGGTGAAGGAAGAGTTGATAAAAAATTTTATAATTCAAATAAAGATAAATTTGAACATATAGATTATTTATTTGATAAAGCACTTGATGAAAATAATGGAATTATTAACGATTATATGGATATAAATAATAAATTAAATGATTTAAAATTAGGAGACGATACTGACCGTTTGCCATTATACAATATGTATGATAATGTAAATCTAAAATTAAAAAAATTAGCCGATTATTTAGATTTAAATAGAAATTCTTTATATAGTAATTTTGTAAAAAATGACTATTCAATGCAGGAAGATAATAAAATAAATTTAGGCAATAAAGAATTATCTTATATTGAAATGTTAAATGAATATAATAGATTTTATGATGAATCTAAAGATTTAGAAGGTAGAATGGATAATGATAATTTAGAATATAATAGAAAATATTTAGTTTATACGATTTTAACAATTTTAATGATTATAACAGTAATTATATTTATTGTTTATAGATCACTACCAGATTTATTTAATGATAGTTTTCTTATTTTTTATTTTATAGGAGTATTATTATTAGTATTTTTTATACATAATTATTTTAAAGTTTAATAATTTATAAATTATTATTATATATTAATGTCTAGCAAGAAACATATTTATGTTAATCCTTTAGGTGATGTTAAAAATATTGATTATAATAATGTTGGAAAACTTAAAACTACAACAACATCAGTTAATGCTCGGGTAGAAGATAGTAAAATACAAAATGATAGTCATTATTTACAATTATCTATATGGTCTGTTACAGCTGGAATTAGTATAATAGCTTTCTTATTATTATTAAGAGGAGTTAATAGTAAATAAAATAATAAATAATTATATTTATATAATATAGTATAAATATAATTATGTCTAATTTAGAAGAAAAAACTCCACCACTTATAACTCCTGAAAAATTAAATGAAAGAAGAGATACTATAGAAAATACTTTAAGAACAATAGATAAACATAAAAATGGCATGAGTAAATATCATACATCTGAAGAAAGAGTAAATGATTTAAGGCAAGAAAGAAAAAGATATGTTAAAAAAAAAACATTATTATTACAAAAAAATAAAGAGTTAATAACACATATTAATGAGCAACCTCTGCATATGGGCAAATATAATAGTTATAGCAATGATATTGAAGATATGTTAAATCAAAATGTTTTTGTAATTCCAAATGTTAAGATAGATACAATTGTAGGATATTATGATCGTGACAAAGTTAATGGTATTAGATTAAAATTTTCTGACGGAGGAGAAAAAGAATATGGTTCTAGAATAACTACTGGTGGAGGAAGTAAATGGTATGGACTACGACCAAATGAATATGTGGTTAAAATTGATAGAGAAATAGATAGAGTAAGATCATATAATGCACTCATTGGAAATGTTATGATATTTTATACTTCTACTGGTAGAAGAATAATTTTAAAAGGAAAAGATTATAAAATTGATGAAAGTAAAACTTCAGAAGAAAAAACATTTATGCTCATGCCTAACTATAAAAGTTGGGAATGGCATGAGGCAGAAGCGAAGAGAACCGGTTATACTTTAGCTTCTGTAGCTGATAAAGGAGAAAATGATAAAATAACTAGTATATTAAATGAATATGGAAAAGCAGGAAGTGCATGGCTTGGGGGTAAAAGAACTAATAGAGGAAAACAAAAAGGGAGTGGAAATTGGAAATGGTCAGATGGAACTCCATGGAATTATACTTCATGGAATGGACGAGAACCTAATGATTGGAATGGTGCAGAAGACTATGTGCAAATATATAAAAATGGTCGTTGGAATGATTTATTTTCATATGAATTACCTGCTATATATTCTAGGAAAATAAAACGTTATAATATTAATACTGTAACTTCCGGTGGTTCAGATAGGCAAATATTAGAACTTGGTGATTTAAGATATAATAATTATTTAGACGTTAAAACAGAAGAAAAAACTGTAACTGATACTAAGGCAATTGATAGTTTAGAAAAAATAAGATCAGATGTAGATGAGTTAATTGCAAATTCAGAAAATAGTTCAGCTGATGCAACAATAGAATATTCCGATAATTTAGAAATAATAAGAAGTATTGAAGGTGTAATATCAGCAATAGATGAAGAAATTAACTTTATTAATGATTTAAATAATTATGGTAAAGCTAATTTAAATAATGAAGGTTTTACAAATATAGAAACAAAAATTAATAATTTTTTTAATAATATATTTACTAATATATTTAGTAATAATATGAGTATGAAAGAAGGTTTTAATAGTGCTTGGTATGATCATATTCAAAGGCTACATAGAGAGGCACAAGATTCTTTTAATGCTGAAAATGTAGTAACAGATACTATTGAATATGAAGAAAATAGAAATTACATGCTTGAATTAATCGCACAAAAAGATCAAGTTTTAGGAAATGTTTTAATGGATTATATGATAAATGATACCGAAGGTTCTAATGCTGAGAAATTATATGAAATAATGAATCAAGAGAATCTAGATAAAAAAAGAAAAATTCAAATAAATGATTATTATTCAAAAACATATGTAGAATATAGTTATATTTTAAAAATCATTATAGTTTTAGTTGCTGTTATGATATTATTTTTAATTTTAGCAAAATATGAAATATTAGATAAAAATATTTCTTTAACTGCTATTATTATTATTACATTTATAGGTTTCTTATATGTGCTATATAGATTATATTTATTATATATGAAAGATAATGTTAATTTTGATAAAGATAGAATTCCATATGATAGACAGGCTAGTGAATTAATAAAACAAGGTAGAATTAAAAAAAAACCAGGATTAAGTGGACTAGGAATAACTTGTATTGGCGAAGATTGTTGCACTGATGGTATGGCTTATGATTCTACAAAAAATAAATGTTTTCCAATAGACCAAAATATAGAATCTACTACTGATCAGGCGGACACCTTTACAAATTTTTTTGAAACATTGAATAATATGAATAATGATAAAAAATCAAATGTTATTCAAAACAATATTCACGAAGATTCTCAAGAATATACTTTTATCGAACCATTTATGAATTCAGAAATAGATGCTAGAAAATTTAAAACAGATATATTAGTAGAATCATTAAACAATAGTAGTGATAATAAAATGTTTTTTAAGAAACTATAAAAAAAAGTATAATTATAATATTTATTAAAAATTTATTATTATATATTATAAATATTATAATTATTACTAATGAGTGATTGTAAAGTATCTGACCAAGTTTACAATGCATTTAATGAAATGGAATCAAATTTAGTAGAATCTATACAAGATGCTATTACCGAAGAAGTATTGCCTCCTGATTTTCAAGATAGAATGGGAACTCTAATGGAATATACAATGAGTCAAGATCAATTCCAAGAATATGCAGAAGAAACTGATAAATATAAATGGAGAAGTCTGCATAGACCAGCTATGCAAAAAATGTCAGAAGGTTATACAAATTTAAAAGAAGGAATGGATAATATGGATAATATACCAGTTATTGAATCAATTAGAGAAGCAGCTAATGCTAGACATAATACATTTAAAGGAAGTATAAGCTTCACTGATGAATGTAGGCTTAATGGAGAAACAACATCAGCAGCAATAAAAACTAAAGAAGAAGAAGATTTAAAAACATTAAAAGATTTTTTTAGTTCTAATTTAGATAGTTATAAAGAGCTTTATAATTATCGGGTTACTATTGGAGGTTTAATAGATGCTAAAATGAAAGAATTAGAAAAAATATCTAATAAACTTGATACATATAAACAAAATTTATTTATTGATAGTAGAAAAGATAATTATGAAAATTCTAATTATGATTTTTATAAATCTATATATTTTTATGTTGTTTTAATTTATTATGTATTACTAATTTGTTATTTTATTTTTACACCTTTTTTTCAAGAAAAAAAATACTTAAATTATAAATTAGTTATAGTTATAGTATTATATATATTTATTCCTTTATTGTTACCTTATTTATTATCAATAATATATAATATTTATGAATATATATTAGAAACAAATAATTTAAGAGGAGATATAATAAGTTATCCTCATATAATTGAAGATAAAGAAAAATATGAATAATATATATATATGAAAAAAAAATATTCTAATAAAGCAAAAGGTTTTAGTCAAATAACAAATAATACAAGAATTTCTAGATCACAAATGAAACAATTATCAAATGCTTATGATATGATAATTAATGAATTATCAACTGTTAATAGAGATAAATTAAATAAAACCATGGGAAAATTTCAGACAAGATTTAGACAAAAATTAAAAAGTAAAAAAAGTAATACAAAAAAAGTTAGTAAATATAAAAGTTCAGAATATTATAAAACTTTGGAAGAAATACCACCACCATTATTAAATAAACTTTTAAGTAATATTTATGAAAATTTTGAGCTAAAAGATGATGAAGCAAAAAATTTATTAATAAAGACTATTTTAGCATCTGGTGTATCTAATGTTTTTAATAAATCCTTAGACAATATATTTCAGTTAAATGAAATAATATTAAAATATTGTAAAGAAGGAATAAAATATTTAAAGCAAATACAAAACAATAGTAATTATCCATCATCTGCAGATGAAGAAGAGAGAGAGATTATAGATTCTAGATTTAGACCAATTATACAAAATTTAAGAAATAAAATGATGGATGTATTTTATAATTTAAATCGACTATTAGTTATGAGAGATGAGATAGTTATTCAATTAAATAATATATTAAAAGTAATAAATGATAAAGATGAAGACGAAGATTCTAAAATTTTTAGAAATTTTATAGATATTATAAATATTGATTATGATGAAGAATTTGATAAGGCAGAGTCATATAGAAATAATTCTACTTATGCTTTAAATTTAAAAATAGATAATTTAAAAAAAGAACTCCCCGATAATATTGAAAAAGTAAAAAAATGTTTTGAGAGATTATTAAAAACTAAATTAATATTTTCAAAAACCGATGATACAACTATGTATTCGCATCGCAACAAACATTATTCTATTATACATATTATAAATAATTTTATAAATACTATAAATATTACATTAGTAGATTTTGAAAAATTTTTAGAATCAAAAAAAAAATCACAATTAACAAGAAGATCCAATTCAAAAGCTTCTTCTAGTCGGAGATAATTATTATTTAAATAATAAATTTATATTTAAATAATTATTCAACTGATAAATTTTCTTCTACTATTTCATCATCACTATCATCTTCTTCATATATAATTTGCACATTTGACCATTTACCACGTGCACATCTTCCAAATAATTTATCACAATAATCAGTAATTTCCTTACCATTTGGTAAATTATTTCTACCATAATTAGAAATATACCAATTTTTAAATTCTTCAAGTAACTCTGTTTTCTTCATCTTAGCATCTCTCTTACGAATAATTTTTTCTTTAGCAAATTCACTTAAATAATCTTGAGAATTACGATATTTATCACTAACAGCAGTAACAATTGGTACATCTTTTACTTTTCCTTCTTTCTTAAATGCTAAATCAACTAACATAGATGCTAATACTGGAGCCCAAATATTAAATTTCTTATCTAATTGCCTATCTATTTTAAACTGATATGGAAAATTAGATTTTGGAAATCTATGTTCATCTTCATAAGGAGCATCATTAAATTTAGACATAAAATCACATACACGAATACGACGCCAAGTACCATCATCATTAGTTTTAATTTCAAATAATACATTAGTGCAAACAACTAATTTAAATTGAGGAATAAATGTAACTGAGTCTTTAAATAAGGCTCTCCCTACTAATGGATCACCACCTGTAATTTCTTTCATAATACCTTCATTAATTTTATCACCTTTACTTGGTTCCTGCATACAAGCATAACGAACACCCATTAATTGAACTATTTCAGGAGATGTTGAACCAATTGTATTTCTACTTTGTGTAATTAATGTAATTGGAACAGTCGCTTTATAATCACCTAGAGCTTTCCCCATTAATTCAACTAATTTAGATTTACCATTAGCACCACTTCCAGTATAAATATTAAATGTTTGATTATCATTTGTTCCAATCAATACTGATGATAAATGTTCCCACATATATCCTTGTAATTCTTTATTTGGAAATAACGCATGAATAAATTCATATATTTCATTAATAATTTCTTCATAGGTTGTATTTTTATCTAATGGATGAGGACCTACTAATGCATTTAAAGGAGTATAATCAATATTAGTTGATTTTGAAATATAATCATCCGGTCGACCTTTTCTATAAATTTTTGTATTGAAATCAATAACATAATTATTAAAACAAAGTAAATATGGATTAGCATCTATTTTCTGAATAAAATCTTTATCATAAAATATATCACGAGCTTCTTTCATAATATTATTTTTCCAACTAGTTGTTTTTAATAATATACAAATATCACCTAATTTTGAAGATCTTACTTTAAGATTACTAACAATAGTATCAGTATCATTTCCACTTTGTTCCATTTTAGCAATTACTTCAATTAAATCGGAAGCTTTTTTCATATATTGATCATGCATTTCTTTTGAAATTTTTAATCGTAATGTATTTCCACTATCTACTTCATGCCATTTATTTTTTTTATATTCATACCATTGATTATTTTTTACACTAACACAAACAAATTGATCCTTACACATTTGATATAATACATTAGCCAAATCAAATTCACCAACTTTATCTTTGCTAATAATAGATTCTAATGTTTGTTCAATATAATAAGATATAGTTTCTTTTCTAATATTATTATAACTATTAAAATTATCTGTCTTTGCCCAAAACATAATAGAACGATTTGTTAAGCCATCTGAATTTTTATAATCAAATGATTTCCACATATTATAATAAGTTTCAACATCTCTAAAATCAAAACCACTTGATTGAGAACTAAATTTCATCCAAGTTAAGAATAATTTATCATGTGTATTTTTTAAAGCCCAACCCACTCTAATCCATTTATTAAATGAACCTTCACCATAATAACAATTTGGTAAAATCATAGTAAATTGATGAGTTTCTTTAACTTCATAATCATTATGACTTAGATTTTCTAAAAATGATAGCATTAACGTATCTAATTGTTTTACATCTGATATTTTTGATAAATCACATTGTTCCAAATCAATATTTGTTTCAATTATATTAATTTTACTCTTTTTATGTTCTTTTGATGTAATATCTAATTTTTCTTTTTCAATAGCATCTAATAAATACTTATTATCAACCAATTCAAATCTTTTATGATTTTGATTTATAGCAGACATTATTGGTAAATGTTCTAATATATTCAATTTTAATATATTATTATCTTTTATATCCCATGTATCATCTTCATTATAATATGTTAATGTAAAATAATAACTTAGTTCATACGCTTTATGGCCTGGTTTTCTAGAACCAAATAGCTGCCAATTTACAAAACCTTTTGTAATACCCTCATCAAATACTTCATCAAATGTATTTGTAATAGGTAGATTGTCCCATATTTGTCCTATATCATTAATAATTTTTTTTCTTAATATTACTTGTTCAGCTTTATGCATAGAAATTGTAAATACTAAATGTATACCATCTTTAGTCTTATCTTCTAACATATTAATTTCATATTTTTCCATAACATAAACGTTTATTTCTTGAGAAGATTCAATTTGATATATTTCATTCAATTTTGATGCATATAATACAATTAGATCTATAATGTGTTCCTTTGTATGTTGTCGCGATTTAATATTTGTATTATAACGTAAATCAACATCTACTAATAATGGTGAATTTTCTATAACTTGTTTTTCAGTTAAGTATTCTTTATTTTTATTTTTAAATACATGATTATAATATAAATTCCAAAAATTATCATTATAATTTATACAAAATAATCCTCCATAAATTCCCATATTTTTATCAGGTATTCTTGTATGTGTAAATTTATTTCCTTTTTCTACCTTAGATTTTTTAAGTAAATCTTCATATTTTTTTGATGATAATGAAGTTTCATTTGATTCAATATTCATATTATTATTAGTTATATATATAAATATATTTTTATTTCAATTTTATAATATTTCTAATTTTTAATTAAAAATAATTTTTTAAGTATATTATGTAATATGGTTTTAACAAAAACCTCAATACAGAGAATAGCCAAAGACGTTAAATATATAATGAACAATCCAATTGCTAATATATATTATAAACATGATACAGAAAATATAACAAAAGGATATGCATTAATTTTAGGTAATAAAGAGACTCCATATTGTAGTGGAAATTATTTATTCGAATTTATATTTCCCGATAATTATCCTTATGAACCACCGAAATTAAAATTTCTTACAAGTGATGGTTCAATGAGATTTCATCCTAATTTATATACTAATGGTAAGGTATGTTTATCTATAATTAATACTTGGAATGGAGAAGGATGGACATCTTGTAATAATATTAATTCAATATTATTAATTTTAATTTCAATATTTGATAATAATTCTTTAACATTTGAACCTGGTATTTATATTGATCATTACAATGTTAAAAAATATGATATTTTAGTAGCATTTAAAAATATAGAATATACTATTATTAAACAAATTAAATTATTACAAACTTTAGATGAAACTAAATTAAATTTAGCAAATGAAAAATGTTTACTCTTATTTAAAGATGAAATAATTAGCAATTATAAAAAAAATTTTGTAACTATTAATAATAATTTAAAAAATTTAAAAGAAGGATTTGAAAGAAAACAATCTAATTTAATAACAATATCATCATATTCATTAAATTTCTATCTTGATTTTGATAAACTAATAATTGATTTAAATAATCTTTTAAAAATATAATTTAATTCATATAAAATTGATATAAAATTTATTTTTTTATATTAATTAAGTATATATTACTTATGAAATTTTGTAGCACATGTTCTAATATGTACTATATTAAATTAGAAGGTGAAAATTGTGATAAAATTTCTTATTATTGTAGAAATTGTGGTAATATTAATAATAATCTAATTGAACAAGGTAAATGCATTTTAAAAGAAAATATTTCGAAAAGTGAAAATAAATTTAATATATCAATAAATAAATATACAAAATTAGATAAAACATTACCTAGAATTAATTATATTAAATGTCCTAATGAAAAATGTATTAGTAATACCAATGAATTTGATGTTCTTAATAGAGAAATTATTTATATTAGATATGATCATATTAATATGAAATATATGTATTTATGTTCACATTGCGATTTTACTTGGAATACTGAAAAATAATTTTGCAATTTTAATAAAAATTGAATTTATTATTTTATAAATACAATTAAATAATAAATATTAATAATAATAATGAATGAAACAGAAGAGTTAAATGAAGAAATTGATGAAGTAGGAGGAGAAGAAGAAATTAATTCAATTGTTAGTGACGATGATGATGTTGAAGATTTAGAAGAAGGTGTTGTATTAGATGAAGAACAAATCGACGATGAAGACGATGAAGATTTTGAACAAGAAGAAATTAATAAAGAAGAGTTAGGAGAATTAAATTCAATTAAATCTGATTCATATAAATCTTCTTTTATATTTAATGATGATTTAGAAGCAAATGATTCACATGAATTTTTACAAAAATTTAATAAAGATTCTAAAAATGATTTTATTGCTTCTGAACATCAAGAATGTTTAAGTAAAAATTTAGATGAAATAAAGGATTTATTTAATGTTATTAGAGATAAAAACAATATTATTATTGATGAATTACATAAAACTATACCCATTTTAACAAAATATGAAAAAACAAGAATATTAGGTATTCGAATTAAACAACTTAATAATGGTTCTTTACCATATGTAATGGTTTCTGAAGATTTATTAGACAATTTTATAATTGCTGAAAAAGAATTAAAAGAAAAAAAAATACCATTTATTATTCAACGACCTTTACCAAATAATACATTTGAATATTGGAAATTAGAAGATTTAGAAATTTTATAAATTTATTGTCTCCATCTATTTCCACAAGTAATACATGTTACAAAAGTAGTCATAGGTTCATCTGCACTTCTTGTTTGTAATTGATAATGTGTACATTGTTTCGATTTACATTTTGAACATGTAAAATCATCTGTAGAAGCTTCTAATTTTGGTGAAAATTTATTTTCATCTTTTATTTTTTTTAATTCAATTAATTGATCCCATATATCTGGTCTCATTTCTTCATGTGACATAAACGCTAATTCATGTGCCTTTATTTCTTTATTTAGTAATTTATCATATAATTTATTATTTTTTATATTAAATAATACCATTTTCAATTTTTCAATATATATCGTTACAAATAATTCATTACTCCATTTTTTTATTAAATTTTTCTTATTTGCTGTATTAATTGTATAATTAAATATTCCTTTTTCTAAATTAATTGATATACTTTCATCTTTAGTTAAAATTTGTAATTTACTTACTATGTTTTTTCTAAAAGTTTCCGGATCTTTTAATATTCTATTTGTTTTACTCATTAATAAATAATATTGTTTTAATTTTAATATTATTTATTATTTCAATTTTTATTATATTTATTTAAAATTTATATTCATTCATCATCACTATATTCATATAACTCATATGTTAATTCCGAATTATAAGAATATTCTGAATTTTCATCATCTTCTTTACTATCCAAATCTTCTTTATTTTTACATTCATTACTTATCTCTTCTACTATCTTACTTTTTACATTATTTATTATATTGAAATAATTATTAAAAATTTCCTTATTTAATGAAATGTATTTACTTTCTTTGTTTTTCATTATAAATATTGATTTTCCATAAATATTTAAACCATTATTTTTAAATAATTCAAAATTACTTAATGAATTTGAAAAACCTTTATTTTTACCCCATAATTCTATTGATAAATTATCATAATTCCAAATTTTTAATTTACTAAAATCTGTATCATTTTTAAAATTACATTTTTTATATATACTATCTTCTCTTAAATTTTTTACTTTTACTTCATTTATTTCATTATTTTGTATTAATATACAATTAATCATTTATTTATATTTATATTTATTAATTATAGTCTAATCTATTTAAGTTTTAATTTAAATATAATTTTTTCTTGTTATATAAATGTTCTTTTACATTATTACTTGGATAGTAATCTATTTAATTCTTATATTACTTTTACATAATTTATATCTTTTTTTTCAAAAAAATTTAACCACAACAAAAACCAAAGATTTATATAATTTTCCTAATAAAGAATATAATAAAATTAATAATATATTAAATTCTCATATTAAATTACCTGAAAAAATAGTTAAAAATAACGATAATACATCTAATAATTCTAAAAATAGACTAGAATCTAAAATAACTACATACTCTAATATTGATTTTTCATTAACTTCAAATGAACAATACAATAATGATGCTAAAATATTTCCTAATTATGATGTAAATTTAGCAACTACAAATATTGAAACTGCTTTAGAAAAAGATACCACATTTAATTTAGATAAATTTAATTCACAGTTTGAAAATAATAATATGAAAGGTGAATTAGAAGAATTTTTAAATAAATTAAATAATTAAAATTTTATTAAAAAACTGATTTAAATTAATTTAAAATTAATACTACTATTATATTTAATGAAACTTATTAAACGAGAAATAATACAAAATATTCTTTATAGATATCCCAATAATATATCTATCAAGAATCTTAATATTTATAATAATAATAGTAATAACAAAATACTATTTAATCAAGATAGCAAATATTTTATTTTAAAACCAAAAGGTAAGCGCTGCTATTTATGGTTTACATATATTGAAAAAAAATTACTAGCAATTCTTATATTTTTAAATAATAAAAATATTTATGATATTTCTAATGAATTTTTTGAATATCCTATAAATTTTAATGACTCATTGTGCTATAATAATATTTTACTTTTTGGATATTATTTTACAAATATTATCAATTCAGATAAACATCACTACTTTATAATTGAAAATATATTTAATTATAATATTTACAATAAAATCTTACAGCGTAATGATTATAATTATAACTATAATTATAAAATTCAATTGTTTGATAAAATTTTACCAAATATACAAAATACTAACAATATATTTATTAAATTACCTATTATCACTAATGATAATAATAATTTATTTAAATTAATTTATAAATTAGATTATAATATATTTAGCATTTCTGTTTATAGTGATACTAAATATTTAGGCAATTATAATTTTACTAATAAAGATAATAATAATAAAATTTATTGTACATTTAAAATTTATCCATGTATTAATCAAGATTTATATAATTTAAATATTTTAAATGGAAATAAAGAAGAATTCTATGACTTAGCACTAATTGATACTTATGAAACTAGTAAATTTATGAATAAATTATTTAGAAATATTAAAGAAAATTATAATTTAGATACACTTGAGGAAAGTGATAATGAAGAAGAATTTGAAAATATTAATATTGATAAATTTGTTTATTTAGAAAAAAGTTATTTAATTAATTGTGAATATAATAATAAATTTAAAAAATGGATACCTAGAAATCTATCTAAAAATAAAATTGTTTCCAAAAATAATTTACATTTAATTTTAGGAAAAAAAAAATATAATTATAATTTATAAAATGATTGCTCCAATTAATGAGTTTCTTGAATTCGCACAAGAAGGTGGAAGACAAAGCCGCAGACAGAATAATCAGCAAGGTGGTAAACGCAGAAAAACACGTAGAGGCAAAAAACCCAAAAAAGCCAAAAAAGCTAAAAAATCCAAAAAAGCCCGTCGCACCCGCAGACGTAGATAGATTTATTTCATAATAAATAAATTTTTATAATATATTATATCTATTTATAATATATTATGATCGGAGGATTTAATCCATATACTAAATCATTTAGTAAAAGATTTTTTAAAAATAGAAGTCACAAAAGAAAACGCGTTTCTAATAGAGCTAAAGGTAAAAGTAAACCTAAAAGTATGGCTAAAAGTATGGCTAAAAGTATGGCTAAAAGTAAGGCTAAAAGTAAAGCTAAAGGTATGACTAAAACTAAACGTAAAGGTTTAAAATAAAAAATAAAAAAATTTAAAACAACTAGCAAAAGAAATTAAGTTAAATATTTATTAAACATCTTCTTTCTTTACTCTTTTTTGATTTTACTGGTATTTCTTTCCATATTTCTTCTTCATTAAATTCTTCTCCCTTTTTTATATATTTTATATAATCTATATATTTATCATTATTCGTTCGAATTATTTTATAATTCTTTTCATTATAAAATACTTTGCGTTTTGCAAATTGATTTATAAAACAATCATGTTGATCTACTATATCTATTATTAATGGATTACTATGTTTCACTCGTAAAATTCTACCTACTGATTGAATTATATCTGATTTTGGTGTCGCCAATATTAATGTCGTTAATGTTGGAATATCTAACCCCTCTGCCGCCATTGCATATGTAGCCAATATTAACTGCTTACTTTCACTTATTTTTAAATCTTTCTCTTTCATTCCACCTATATAATATCCAACACTTGTTACATTCTTTAATTCAATTGCTTTATATATATAATTTAGCATATTCTTTTGATGACCCAATAATATTATTTGTTGTTCTTTATTTATTTTCAACTCATTTTCTATTACATTTATTATAAAATCTGTTCTATAATTAAATTTTGATACCTTACTTAACATCGTCGTATGTTTTACATTTCCCCGATAATCTCGTTCCACTTCATTATATTCTTCATCATCTAATACTATATAATCTATCGCTTTTACTAATACATTATCTTCCTCCTCTTTCTTCTTTTGTTTATTACATATATCACCTAAATACATCTTAAATACTTGTGTTAAACCATCTTTCCTATTCATAGTTGCACTTAATCCTAAAGAATATAATGTTGTGCATTTTCTTAAACAATTTGAAAATGTTTCTGACGAAATATGGTGACAATTACTAACTATAGGCCCATCTATATAATTAGTATCTTTACTACCTGTTGCAATTATATAATTATGATTATCTTTCACTTCTATATCATAGACATTTATATCTCTTAATTTTTTAATATATTCTTTTTTTGTAATTTTTAAAGAACCATATTTTAAGAATTCATTATTCCAATTATATTGATTATCACTAATAAAATCTATCTTGTATTCAAAATTACTATGTATATATTTTCTTATTAAATTTAGTAACACTTTTGTATTTTTATTATCAAATCGTAAGTAATTATATTTCTTACTTTTACTTATTATACATTCTATATTATATTTTTTAAATAAATTTAATAATTTTATATGATTATCATAATCAAAATTATTTGAATGTAGTGTTGCATAACAAGATACACTACCATCTTTTAGTGTATATTTTGATAATGAACCATCGTCCATAAACCATATAGCAATTGCTCTTTCATCAATTTTGTTTATTAACCAATCTGGTATTTCCTTTTTATTATTGGCTAATGAATTATCCATATCAAAACATTTACTAGAAAATCTATAAGCTTCTTTTTGAGAATAACCATTTTTTTCAATATATTCTAATTCAGTTATTCCAAACATACTTGCTTTCCATTCACAATATAATTTTTGTTCTTTACAATGAATTATTCTTAATCTATATCTATCTTTTACTGTTTTTTGAATACAACCATCGCCTAAATATGAACCATATAATATTTGTAATTGGTCATCATTTAGACAAGGACATATTAGATTATCTTTATGTTGTAAATCATATTTACATAATATAATATCTCCTATATTTACTTTGTCAGCTTCTATATAACCTTTATTTGTTAGAATTTTATGATTTATAGTGCATTCCATTATTTGTTTTGATAATTTAAATTTTATTAAATTTTTGCTTTGTTTCCGCCAAGCATAATTTAGTGGTTTATATTCAAATTTTTTTTTTGTTGTATTAAAACTTAATATTTCAATATCATTATTTAGACCATATTTTTCCCAAATTTCATATAACATACTTATTTTTTTCTTTCCTTTATTAGTGTGTATTAATGTTGAAGAAGGAAAACACTCGTCAAAACAACTAAACCCAAATTCATCAAATAAATTATCTGGGTATGATTTCATTGATATAGATTGTATCATCGCTATTACTATATCTTTATCTTCTATATCTATTATTTGACCTTGTATTGTTCCTATTCTTGCATCTGGTAAATATTGCCTTATTCTCTCTATCCACTGATTTTTTAAAAATGTTTTATGCACAAATATTATTGTTTTCTTTCTTAATACTTGTATTATTTTCAATCCTAACACTGTTTTACCTAATCCACACCCTAGCTCTATTAAACCACTTCCCTCACTATTTTCCTCCTCTTTACTTCCAAATTTTATTGCTTTTAAATATGAATCCATCACTGTTTTCTGATAATCTCTCAATTCACCATTAAATTTTAAATCTATTGATTTTCCCATTTTTATTTTTAATGTTTTAGGATTTCCAAATATATTTATTCCCCAAAATCTTGGCACATATATCTTTTTATCTGATTCTAAATATATTGGAAAACTATTTGGCTGTACTAATGAACTTTGCATAAATGGTTTTACTGTTAATTCTTTTTTTATAAATTCTATTATATTATCATTTAGACTTATTTTATATATTGAATATCCCTTATTTCCAATATAACTATTTATTAAACCATTTTTCTTTAAATTATCTATTTCTGGAACTATACTTTCATAATAATCTCGATTTTTTGGACTTATTTTCTTTTTCATTTAGCTATTATTATTATTTTTATTAGTTTAATATATTTTAAAATATATTCAATTTTACAATTAATAATTTTATTTTTATATACTATAAATGAAATTATTTTCTAAAACTGTCAAAAGTTTCATTAATTTTAAACCTTACGAATTCATCCTATTTGTTTTATTAGTTTTATATTTAGTTAGTGGAGTATCTACTCCTTATGAATTATCACCTTATGTTAACAATATTTTTATGTATTTATCATTATTTGCCTTTTCACTTGTATTATATTTATATGGTAATCCTTTATTAGCCTTATTTTTCCTTTTTATTTCTTTCATTTTTATTAACAGATCCAATAAAGTTTCCCATAAAGTTATGAAACCATCTCAAATAAAAAAAGATACTACAATGAATCAATTAAATTATCCTTTATCTCAAATAACTTTAGAAGAACAAATTGTTGGACAAATTCAAAGACATCCTAATAATATTCCTGGACCATCTAGTTATCATCCTGTATTATGTCAATCTCATAATGCAAGCAAAATATAAATAATTTTATTATTATCCTAAATAAAATTATTTATTATTATCTTAATTTTTTATCTATTAAATTTTTAGGAAATTCTTTAAATACATAATTTCCAACACCATATAATATCGCTAATAATCCTATTCCTATTAACGTTTGAAAACCTATATTATTTGTTATATTTCCATTTGAAAAATTTATAGCAACACTATCTACCATATCCGCTGATATTCCTGTATTTACTATATTATTATCTTTATCTTCTACTATCACCTCTCCTCCATAACTTGATACTGGTCTACAATCTATATATATATCTTCATCTTCTACAAATTTTACTGTTGCTGTTTTACTATCTGACATTTAGTATATAATTATATTTTATAATTTTATAATTTTATAATTTTATTTATAGTTTAAATTTTTTTTATTTTAAAGAATATATTATTTCTTATATATAATATGGTATTTCAATATAATAATAAATCCATTATAAAATTTAAAAAACAACTTGGAGGTCTTGCAAAAAAAATGTCTAATCCTGATAATGACGATATTTTACTTATGAAAATTTATTTAAAAATTTATATTAGATTATTTCTTTACATTCAATACAAATTAAATAAAAAATTTATGACTGGTAATGGAATTAATAATCCTAATAGAGCTATTAATAAACGAACAATGATTGATGCCATGAACTTATACCGCGAAGATGTTGAAATGCAAACATATTTACAATCAACTGATCTATTTTTTATACGACCCTTATTTGAATCTATGTGTAGAGATAATTATAACGATATATGTATTCAATACTTTAATAGTTTTATATTACCTAGAAAAGAATTTGACCCTGAAGGTGTTAAACAATTAATGGAAAAAATAATTAATAAATATGGAGATTTAATAAAATTTTATAATAAACATTCTAATGAAACTGCATACCAAGATATTGTTAATTATGTAAGAGATTTAAATGGACAAATTAGTGAAGAAGATTTTCGTAAATTAATGGATACAATTAAAAATGAAATTGAAAAATTAAAAGCACAACAAGGTAGTAGATCTTCTAGAGAAAGAGCTGGGGCTGTAACATCATCACCTGACACAGAAACTATTAATGAATTGACAAAAAGAATCGAAGAGCTTGAAAAGGCTAAATCTAGTGAAAATGTTTCTGAACAAATACAAAAACATACAGTAATAGTTGACGAACTTAAAGACGAATTAAATCGTTTAGATGTTAAAAATAAAGTAATCTATAAAGATATATTTGAAGCATTAGAGAAAATAGATACTAATGATATAAAAAATAAAATTACTGAACTTACATTACAAGTTAAAGCATTAGAAGAAAGTAATGAATCCCAATCTAATGATTCCCATGATTTTAAAGAAGAAATAAATAATTTAAGACAAGAAATCGAACAATTTAAAACTACTATTAAAGAATCTCTATCTGAATCTTTTAATCGTGTAATGGAAGAAATTAAAGGTATAACTTTGAGTGATGAAACTAACAAAGAAATTTTTAATTCACTTATGAGTAAGTTTGATGAACTAAAAAGACTTAACTTACAAATGGCTAATAAATTTGATGATGCATTACAAATATTATTACAAAGACTACATAATATCCCTAAACCAACCTCAACCCCTACCCCTACCCCGACCCCTACCCCTACCCCAACCCCAACCTCATCGCCGCCAGCTCCGCCTCTACAGGAGCAGCTCAAACAGCTTAGCTCGCAGATCGAGCGGATGCAGCAGCAGGCGCAGCATACAAATCTTAATATTTCGATAAACAACTCATCGTCCCCATCGATAGACAACTCATTGTCTCCAGTTACTTCTTTTTCTGATGCAAGAGAAACAAATAATATATTAGAATCACTTAGTAAACCTAATCTATCTACAGATGAAATTCAAGATCTTCATCGTCTTTTTATAGATTCTTTGATAAAAGAAAATAAAAAACTATTAGATAGTATTCGTAGTATTATTAATCCAAATAATAGTGGCACTAGAGATAGTGATATCCAAGAATTAGTTAAATTAATACAAGCACTATTGGATAACGATAAAACTCGCATAGAATACTTTAATAAAACCATTAAAAGTGCAGGTGCAGAATTAAATATAACATTAGAGGAGATAAAAAAAATAATAACTGAAAAAGATAAATTTATAAGTGATATTATTACACTATTAAAACGTGAACCTCAATCAAATACACAACAAGAACAACAAGAACAACAAGAACTATATTCATCAATTAATGAAATACTTGATCCTCTAAATTTAACATTAAATAGATTAACTGAATTACATAAAAACCTATTAGAAGAAATAAATAAATTGGCGAGCGCAGCGGGGACGACCGGGGCGACGGCGACGGCGATCGCGGAGGCGAAGGCAAAGGCGGAGGCGGCGAGGAAGGCGGCGGAGGCTGAGGCTGAGGATGAGGCGAAGGCAAAGGCGGAGGCGGAGGCGAAGGCGGCGGCGGAGGCGGA
>Ga0228615_1000035_pt1 | contig 79799 bp, 61 predicted proteins | sample 16DmetaG_FD_190530 | JGI IMG/M metagenome (GOLD analysis project Ga0228615, IMG submission 190530) | Seawater microbial communities from Monterey Bay, California, United States - 16D | ecosystem: Environmental > Aquatic > Marine > Coastal | place: USA: California | collected 2016-10-17
GTAAAATTCTTTTGTAACAAATTATATTGTACTTGTAGTTGAACTCCAGAAGTCACCAAAGGTGGGAAATTACTAGAAGTAAACGCCTCAAAATGGTCGGCATTGATTTTTGTAGTTCTATTTCCTCTATATAATTTGTACTCAAAATACAAGCCAACTTCTTTAATAACTGCTGTATTATTCTGCCGTAAACTTGCTAATTGTATTGAAGTAATGAGGTTTTCTTTAGCATCGGTTCGCAAATCGCCAATAGGAAGTTGCGACCCTGTAAAAATCACTGGTTTATTTAAATTCTCGAGCATAAAACTAAGCGCCGATGCAGAATAGCTCATGGTGTCACTGCCGTGAAGTACTACGAATCCATGGTGTGTATCATAGTGTTTTTCAATAATTTCTGCTAAAGTCACCCAATGCGCTGGATTCATATTTGAGGAATCAAGTGGAATTTCAAAAGAAATGGTATCAATCTCGCAGTTTAGAAGCTGGAGTTCAGGAATATTTTTCAATAAATTTTGAAAGTCAAATGCCTGAAGTGATTCCGAATGAGCCGCCTTTACCATACCAATGGTGCCCCCTGTATAAATCAATAATATTTTTGTTTTCATTGGGTTAAATATTAAAAATATCTTTTGAGTTTTTGGTTGTAATTTCGGCAATATTTTTTGGGCTTAGACCATAAATTGAAGAAAGTTTTTCCAATACTTCAACAATGTAGAGACTTTCATTGCGCTTTCCTCTGTATGGCACAGGAGCCAAATAAGGAGCGTCTGTTTCCAACACAATATGTGTTAAATCAATTTGTGATAAAAATTGGTCTATTTTTCCATTTTTAAAGGTAACAACACCCCCAATACCAAGTTTCATATTGTATGAAATGGCGCGGTGAGCTTGCTCTAATGTTCCTGTAAAACAATGAAAAATCCCAAATAAATCCTCAGATTTTTCTTCTTCTAAAATTTCAAAAACTTCATCAAAAGCATCTCTACAATGAATCACAATAGGGAGTTTATAGCGTTTGGCCAGATGTATTTGAATTTGAAATGCTTCTTGTTGCTTTTTTAAGGTTGATTTATCCCAATACAAATCAATTCCAATTTCACCAATGGCTACAAACTTTCGAGTTTCCAAAACCTGTTTTACATGGTCTAACTCCTCTTTATAGTTGTCTTTTATATGAGTAGGATGTACGCCCATCATTAAAAACACATGGGTGGGATATTTGCGTTCCAAGGCATACATACTTTCGGAATAGGTAGAGTCTATGGCTGGTACAAAAAAACGTGTGACACCAGCGGCAATTGCTCTAGAAATCATTTCATCACGATCGTTGTCAAATGCTTCGCTATAGAGATGTGTGTGTGTATCGGTTATGATCATGATACAAAAGTACTATTTTGTGTAGTATCTTTGTTAAAAAATAAACGCCTTGAAAAATAATAGTTCTTTAATGCAGTTTTTGTCTGAAAATCAATTTCATAAAGTAAAATTGCATTTTATTAAAAGTAATCATTACAAAGTAATTGCAAAAATAAACGGCGTAAAAGGGCACTTTATTTTGGACACTGGGGCTTCTACAACTTTTGTAGATAAAAATTTAAAAGAAAAATTTAAACTAATTTCTGAAGTATCACAAATAAAAGCTAGTGGTGCTGGTCCAGAGCAAATTGATGCGTTTGTTTCACACAAAAATCAACTGAAATTTGGACAATGGTGTTTGGAAAAATGCACTATTGCTCTGATAGATTTGAATCCCATAAATACGGCCTTTATTGCTGCAAATCTGCCTACTGTTGATGGTATTATTGGGGCAGATGTTCTAAAGAAAGGCAAAGCCATAATTGATTACGATAAAAACTACCTGTATTTAAAATAAAAAATCCCACAAACAGCGGGATTTTCGTTACTATTTAAAAAGAATTTAATCTTGTACTTGAAAAGTAATGGGCAAAGAGTAAGGTACAATTACTGGCTTTCCTCTTTGTCGACCTGGTTTCATTTTAGGCAACATATTAATTACTCGTGCTGCTTCTTTTTCTAACCTTGGGTGTGGTGCTCTAGAGCGTACTCCTGTGACATTTCCGTTTTTGTCAATTTTAAATATTACACTAATACGCTGTCTCCCTGAAAGCCCTAAATCTCCAGCTAAATCTGTATTAAATTTACGCTGAACAAATTTGGCGATTTTTTCAGACATACATTTACGTTTGTCGGCATTGGATCCGCGTTCGCAACCAGGATATTCTGGCACGTTTTCAATCACTGAGAATGGAACCTCAACATCTTCCACAACTTCTTCAACCTCTATTTCTTCAACTTCAATAATTTCTTCTTCTTGGTCTGTTTCTGTTGACTCTATTACTGTTTCTTCAATTTCCTCTTCATCTTCCACGACCTCAATAACTTCTGGAGCAGCTGGTGGCGGTGGCGGAGGTGGTGGCGGAATGACTTGTTCTATAATTGGTATTTCTTCCTCTAGTTCTTCGTCTAGATTAAGTTTTCCAATATCAATATCAGATTTGTCATAAGTTTTATAGTTCAGCGTAGAATATGTTAAAAATAACATCAATGCTAATCCAACAGCAAAATAGATAGAGCCATTTCTGCTGACGTCTGCTTTTGGGTTTTTCTTTGATTCCATTGTGTGTTTTTACGGGGTGTTAAATTAAATAAAAAAAATAAAACTACATAAACGTTTGAAGTTTTTTAACAAGCGTTTGTTTTTTCCAACTTAAAAAAGCTACCATCACTAGTATCCCTAGTGTGTTTGCCACAACATCTAATCCCTCAGAAACTCTTGTGTGTGGCGTTAGACTTTGTAAAAGCTCAAGGATTATGCCAAAAATAATCGAAAATAGAGCAGCATAGGTCAAACTTTTATTTATTCCTTTAAGGTACAAAGACAAAAAAACTAAGAAACAAAGCATAGCGTAAGCCAAAAAATGAACAATCTTATCTTCATATTTAATATCAAATGTAGATTGATGATTGATTTTTGCCAGACTACCAATGGCTAAGAGAATTACATAGCCAATAGCTGCTACATGAATTAGCTTTTTTTTAAGCACCAATCAATGCTTTGTAACCCTCAGCAGAGAGTAATTGGTCAAGCTCAGAAATGTCCGTACATTTAAGTCTAATCATCCATCCTGCTCCGTATGGATCGTCATTTACTTTTTCTGGTTCGTCTTCCAAGGCTTCATTAAATTCAATAATTTCTCCTGCTACAGGAAGAAACAAATCTGAAACTGTTTTTACAGCTTCAACTGTTCCAAAAACTTCTTCAGCTTCTAAGGTTTCGTCTAATGTGTCGACTTCTACATATACAATATCACCCAGTTCGCTTTGTGCAAAATCTGTGATTCCAATAGTGAGCACGTCTCCTTCTAAACGAACCCACTCGTGGTCTTTTGTGTATTTTAGTTCTTTAGGTACATTCATTTTTATGGTTTTATGTTATTGTGTTAATTCCCAAAATTGTAACGCAGCGTAAATCCAGACCTAATAGTGGTTTGTGGAAAGGCTGTCGAAATAGCATATTCAGAAAATGCATAGTCAAAATAGAATATGGCGGTCAAATTATTACTAAATGCATAATCTGCAGCATATTTGAGACTCCAAATAGTTTGACCTGCACTCACTTGATTATTGTCTAAATCCAAATATCTTATGATGGTTTTATTGTTTCTTACAGACAAGTCAGCTTTCATATTCAAATCGCTTTTAATAATTTTTTTTGGTCCAGCCAATTTCGAACGAATCCTTAAATCTTTAATGCGATAACCCAATCCAAATATATATTCATGCCCTTGAATTTCAGTCAATAAATTATTATCAAAACTTACAGAGAGACTTCTGTCCTTTTTGATTTCTGTTGTGACCTTGATTGAATTTTTCATTTCAAAATCAACTTTAATTAATGGACTAAATTGCTCAACTAAGTTCACATTACTAAAAAGCGTTTGAGCCTTAAAATTTCCAGACTGATCTAAAACATTGGGGTTTTGACTGGCATAATCCAGAGTAGGATCTGCAGCTTTATAATCTAGATTTGTACGGAATTGATTTATGGTGTAAGATGATCGATATCCATGAGTAATAGAAAATCGTTTAAAGCGCTTTTTGAACCATTTGTTCCTCATAAACCCTGTATATTTCAAGGTCCAATTTGGAATAGGAATATCACGAAAAGCATCCAAACTTATTTTACTTGCCTTTTTCCCAGAATACGCCGACAAAAATGCAGGCAACAACACAGACTGGCTATTTTTTCCAAATCCAAGAGGGTATCCCTCTGTATCTGTTGCGTAGGTGCTATTACCATAAAAATTCTGAGCTAAACGATTTGCTATTTCTAGACGATTATTTTTAAAATCTTCAAATGGTGCAGAGCTAACCTCATCACTTTTACTAAAGGCGGTTCTAATTAGTGATGTAGAAATATTAAAATTCCCAAATGTATTCTGAATCAAAGAATTATAGGTATTACTCAAGCCATCACCACTTGTGTCTGTAGTATTAAAGTTTTCTGTGAAATTTGTAGCATAGGTTTTACCACCTGTAAAATCAATTTTTAAATCTGAAATAGGTTCAGTATTAATGGAGTAATCTAAATTTTTGTTACGCGTTTCAGAGTACTGTTGATTAAACTGATCAAATGTTGTTAGCCAACCATTTTGAGCTGCAATATTGCGAACATCACGCTGGCTGCCCATAGTGTATCCAAAAGTAGGTTTCATGGTACCTATAAACCCAGGTGTCGGTAAGTATCCTGGTAAGAATGAACTGTTATTTTCCGAATAATTTATTTGCATTCTATCAATGCTTGTTAGCAATCCAATCCCAAAATCTTTTAAGTTGAATTTCTTTTTTGAATTTGTTCGCTGAGTTCTATTATTGGTATTACTTTGTACACGCGATGGTCTTCTGGATTTAGATTTTTTTATTCCTATGTATCGATAAAGCTTTCGCATATCTAAAGAGGTGTTCAAGTTATGCTGATTTGCATTAGAAATTGAATTACCTAAATCATAGGTTTGTCCATTAATGTTCAACTGCCCAAAAAGGTCTGAACCTTTGGTCCACAAGAAATCTCCAGTATAACTATAATTGGCGGTCAAGAAACTTAGCGTTGGTATTTTATTTAGAGGCAGTTGATAATTTATGCCCAGTTGCTGAGCATGTCTGTTGGGGTCACCAAAATCAAAGAAACGATCCCAAACACCTAGCGTCGGATCTTGGTCGCCATTCAAATCATCATCAATAAAATAGTTTCGAACAATATGATTATTGGACGATGTGAAATTCAAACTCAACGCATTTGTCAACTGATAATTTAATGTGTATTGTAGGTCAAAAGTATAGTTTCTTCGAATCAATTCATCAACAGAAATATTATTTGCTCCTTGTTCAGCATCTCTAAATTTTTGACTATTAAATTGACGAATTATATCAGAATTAATTGTAAGACTCGAAGGCATTAAATTGAGATTGAAATCCTTTATGATTTTCCAATATTTACCGTTAAATAGTGAATCTTTTTTCTTGAAAGGTTCAAAATTTAAAGGCTGAAAACTATAACTGTAATTGGCGCCAACACGAACGTTTTGATCAAGAGAATTTTCAATTTCAAAATCTCTATGTGTCATTTCGTTATAAGAATAATTAAGGGTTAAATTTTCAACATCATAAACCTTTGGTTTAGCATCTCCTGTACGTTGTTTTTTAACACCTATAAAATTGATACTTTTTCGTTTTGTATAATCCTCCGACTGCATACGAATGCGATCACGTTCTGCATTAGTTTCTGCAGCATCCAAACGATTTTGAAGCTTTAAATCTTTGTACTGCTGGTCATATTCTGGAGTGATTAATGTTTCACTTTGTCCATAATTGAAAGGTATTTGAAGTCCCCATTTTTTAGGTAACAATTGCCCAATGTTCATGTTTGTAACAAAGTCATATTGTTTTAAATCTTCTCGACTACGCTCATTTGGTCCTTGATCTATATTTCCAAAGCCTGTGGTACTTCGCTTTGCAGTAGCATTAATATTCATAAAATCTGCAATATTAGTGTCCATGCTCATAATTGCTGCCCACCCGCCTTTATTATCCATTTCAGCAAGACGAAGTTCATTGAACCAAACCTCTGCACATTGATTTGTAGATCCTATATTTTTTATCCCTACCATAAGGGAGCGAATATCACCAAAATTTGGATTCCCTTTTATGGCAATACGCTGCTCAAATGGCGCTTCTGTTTGTGTTGAATTTAAATCCAATGTAAAAGGAGAAAACTCTCCGACTGGAGTTTCTTGAAGTACTCCATCAATAACATTGTAAAATGTAGGATCTTCATTCGTGAGTGTTCCTTGACTGATACCAAGGGCTTTAATTTTTTCTAAAAGTTCTAAAGAAATATTGAGCTCATTATACTCTGGCCAGACTTCAGAATCTGATGCGCCTGTGGCGCCTGAGGATTTTCTAAGAGGTAATTCTAATTGATAATAATTTTGTGTAAAATCATTTCCCATACGCACAAAGGCAACCAAATTTCCTTGCTCAAAACTATCTGCCTCACCATCTTCAGCATGGATAAACATTTTTAGTTTTTTATATTGGCGCATGTCTACATTGATGTTTTTGAAAACAGCTCTAGAATCCAATCGCTCCAAATCACAAACATCCACAACAAGTGATTGTTCATTTTGACGAACAACAGTATTGTTGTTATTCAATTGTTCACGCTGAACATTTGGTGGTGAAACATAGCTTCCATCATTTTCTTGAATTCCAACAATGCCAACACTAAAATCTGTGGGTTCTAGTAATGTAGCAGCATCTGAATCATCGTCTAAAGATTGTAAAAAACGTCTCCAATCACTGCGTACCAAATCAAAAGTGCCAAATCTTAGTACTGTTTTTTGTGTAAAATCTTTTAAATACAATCTTGTAAAACGAATTGATCTAAAATCTGAAATCCCACCAATAGCATCCGTAAACTCTGTTAGCGGAATTCTAAATTGATACCAGTTTATATTTCCAGATTGTGAGCCGTTTGGTAATGTTATGCCGGTAACCGTCTTTCGGTCAACAATATATGGGCTATTTGGGTTATTTAATGCGGCAGAATTGATGTCAATTTCATATTCATAATAACTATCAATAGTATTCATTGTGTTATCTCTATTGATATCTTCTACATCGGGTTGCGTTGTAGAGCCTCTATTGGTTTCACTAAAAACATCTGGAGAATTGCCCTCAAGACCATTGTATCGTTTGTATCTTTCAAAAATATCTCCAGAAGTATTCAAATAATATGTGTAATTGTCATTAGCTGGATCGGCCAAATTTGAAAACGCTGAAAACCTAGGATCAGTTGTATTAGCTTCTTCCAAATCATCATACCCATCTAGGCCAATATCTTGATTAGTGCGTTCTTGACCTTGAGAAGAAAACGCATAGATTAATGATTGGTTTTGAGGTGTTACTGTTCCCCATACAGATTGAGGCAATAAACTAATATCACCATCGGCTGGAAGTCCATTTTCATATTGTTTTTTACCATCTTTGATGACATCTTCTGAAATATTACCTAGGTTAAGGACGAGTTTTCCTCCTGGATTTGTTGGGTTATTTAAAAATGGATCCATCAACCAAAACTCTACATACTCCACATTGGCTTGTTCAAAATCTGTTGAAGTCAATTGTCTGGAAATTCCAGCCCAACTATTTTGTGGATTATCTAAAATTCCATCTTCCGCCCCTTGCTGATAATTATAAGGCCCTCTTTCTGTGGGGTTATATACCAAATCCAAAGAGTTTATAACTGTATATTGTCCTGTAACTAAATCAATTTCTGGAAAAAGTTCGTCAATAAAAATACGTCTTGTGTATAAATCTGAAATATTATCATCTGTAATTTCCCCTGGTCTTTGGGAGCTATAGAAAATAGGATCAACAGTATACCAATTCAAAAGTGCTCTGTCAAAGCCGTTCTGATAGCCATTATCGTCTTCATTCCCCTGAGCATAAACACGCCCTAATCCTTTTGGTCTACTCGATAGGAACCATGACTGTGGAGTGAGTAAGCTAATGCCGTTTTGAGTGCCTTCAAAATCATCAACATACGAGGTGACTTCCCCATTAAAATCGGTGCCTTTTGGAGCACCAGGCTTCAAGTATGCAAATTCCCCGCGAACGGATAAATTTGATATCGCATCGGTATCAATATTAGGTAATTTATTAGCCATTCGAGTTAGGAAAGGTACTTCTGTTGAGTAGTTTCCATTGACTCCAAAAATTGTATTATTAATCGGCTCAGTACCATAATTAGCTTTCTGAGTTATTGGGCGTTCATTCAAATTCAAAAGTGTAGCTCCTAAAACAAAATTTTCATTGAATTGATGTTCAACATTAACCCCTGTAAAACGCTTTGTTTGTTGTCCAAAAACTGCATTATTTTCTACAGAAACTTGAATTGGTGTGTTTGAAGATTGAAGAGAAGGGTCTAAAATTTGAACTGTTCCAATTTGATAATTAACCGTATAATCTACCCCTTCTACCAGCACACGCCCTCCTGCAGTAACTTTTACAGAGCCTCTTGGCACATTAAATGCACCTATTGGAATGCCTGAACCACCTGTAGACTTATAGCGTCCTCGAATTTGAAATTTATTTTTTTCACTGTCCTGAAGTGCAGCGGTTTTTGTGCTCGAATACAAAGATTTGTAAACATACTTCTGTTGATTTGCATTATAAGTTCCTGGAATTGTTTCATCGGCTTGATAATCTTCTGCAGGATTCAAACGTAAGGTTTCGAATAGATAACTACCAAAAGGTTCAACTTTTGTAAAAACAATTTTTCCATTTTGAGGGATGACCGTCAAACCAGGTACAAAGTCAAAAAATCCATCCCCCTTGTTTTGAGGGTCATTGTTGTAATTCAATCGATCAAAATTAAAAAGACGAATTAGAGGTATTTCATTTATAGGGTCTTCGTTTCCTGTTGGGGCTGGAAAAGGTGTTCCAGAAACTGGAGTTATAAAATTCAAAGATGAGGTTTCATTGTAAAAAATATTCAATTTGAAATCTTCTTGTGATAGTTGATACGCTCCTGTGTTATAAATGTTTTTCATCATCAAATCCCAAATTGGAAGATTGACGTTTGTAACAGCACTTTTTAGCATTTTCAACACAAGACTTTGATTATTTACAATCTGATTTCCTGTATTTACATCTGTACTTACATCGGTTGCATTTAATCCATCATTAGCAAATTCTCCAACTTGGTAAACTTGTCCACCAACCGTGAATTGGTAAGCTACCGCCAAGACCTCATCGTTTTGTAGACGCTGATTTAGAGAAATATACCCCAATTGTGTGTTGACAGTATATTCATTGCCTTGTGTTAATTTTCTGGCATTTTCTAGCTTCCCATAGTCAAAACCTTCGTTGATATCTGGAATCAGAAATCCCGATTGAGCGGTTGCAATATCTCGAATAGCTTCGGTAAGTTGAGAGCCGGCATCCCCAATATTCATGGGGTCAAAATCATTATTAGGATTGTTGGGATATGCATTTGGCCCAACATTAACAAAACCTATTGGCGGAGTGGATAAACCTATTCTTGAGGATTCACCTAAATCTTGTAAGGCCAAAATATTTCTGACATTTTGAGTCTGATTTGTTCGGTTGGTCACCCAGACTTCAATTCGAGTGATCTGAACTTGAGAATTTATAAATGGGTAGTTTTCTAGGGCTTCATCGTAATGTTCTCTAAAATATTGCCCTAAAAAGAAATGTCTATTTTCATCATAATCTAGTCCAAAAAAGTCAAAATCTTGTAATGTTCCGCCACCTTGTGCCACAATACTTCTTGTTTCTGATTGTTGCTCAGAAAATACTCCTGTAATTCGTGTTTTTCCAAATTGCAATTCTGTTTTTACTCCAAATAAACTTTGAGCCCCTGATATCAATGAACTGTTTAATGGCATACTCACATTTCCTATTTCAAGTTTTTGAAGAATATTATCTTCTCCGCCATCAACAGTTGGGTCGAATTCTAGTTTTATTAAATTTTGAAAATCAAACGTAGATTGTGTGTCATAATTTGCGTTGACTTGTAAGCGTGTCCCTACCTTTCCCATCAAACTCAAACTGATACGTTGATCAAAATCAAACGTAAAATTGCTTTGGTTTCTAGGCGAAAATGCTGGATTTTCTTGTTTGGTGTACATAACTCCTAGATCCATTTCTACAGATCCTTGTGGTACAACTGATATAACATTGCCTCCAAAAATTGTTTCAAAAAATTTAGAATTTACATACAAATCAGGAATCAAGTTCTTTTTAGCATCTTCAGAACCCTCTTTTTTTCCATCAAATGCATCTAATTTTTCTTTATAATATTGTTTTAAATTCTCCTTTTGAATCAGTGCTTGAAATTCTTTTGGCGTAAGAATTATGGGGTATTTTATGTCATAATCACCAACTTTTGATGTATAATAATAGCGATCTGTTATAGGGTCATAGGTGTATTTATTGATAACACTACTTGGGTCAGGAGGGTTTAAATCTCTAAACGAAAAAGTGGTGGATGTAGAATCACGAACTGTAGGTGTTTGTTGAGACCATAACAAGTAACTAAAGCTGTAAAATACAACTAAAGCAAGGTGTTTAAGTTTCATTTTTGGGCTAAATAGTTTCAATAGTTTTATAAATTTTTTAGGGCTTCTTTGATGATTAGCTCTACAGAAGCATCTGGGGTTTGAGATACAATTTTAACAACCACTCTTTCAGACTGTTTTTTAGCAAATCCCAACACTTCTAATGCAGATAACGCTTCATCTTTGTTTGTATTGTTTGAGGTTTGTATTGAGTCGTCAATATCGTAAATTTTTAGGACTTTGTCTTTTAAATCAATGATAACACGTTGTGCTGTTTTTAATCCTATACCTTTTACTGATTGAATTAGCGCTACGTCTTCTGAAGCTATGCCTTCTCGAACTTGTTTTGGTGTTAAAGAAGATAGCATCGTACGTGCAGTGTTGGTACCAATACCACTAACTGATATAAGAAGTCTAAAAATTTCTCGCTCTGAAGAAGTTGCAAAACCATATAGCTGTTGTGCGTCTTCTTTGACTTGAAAATGAGTAAGTATTTTAATATGCTCATCATCCGTTAATTGTGAAAAAGTGTGTAGAGAAATATGTATAAAATATCCTATACCATTACAATCAACAACAACACTAGTTGGGGATTTTTCTACTAATTTTCCACTTACATGCGTAATCATACCATAAAACTTAAAATACCAAATGTACTAAAATTATAGTATTTTAAGTGAAGAAAAAATTAGGAGTTCAAATCAGCCTTTTCTTTTTGTTGTGCATCAATCACTGCAACTGCGGTCATGTTTACAATTTCATCTACACTTGCGCCAAATTGTATGATATGGACAGGTTTTCTAAGTCCCATCATAATTGGCCCTATAGACTCTGCTTTGTTGAGTTCTTTCAGTAACTTATAGGTGATATTCGCCGATTCTAAATTTGGAAAAATAAGTCCATTTACTTTTTTATTTGCTAATCTTGAAAATGGAAAATTTGCTTTTAACATTTCACTATTAAGTGCAAAATCTGTTTGCAATTCTCCATCTATAGACAAATCTGGGTGTCTGCGGTGTAAATAGGATACTGCTTCACGAACTTTTGTTGCTGTCTGATCTTTTGAAGATCCAAAATTTGAATAGGATAACATGGCCATTACTGGCGTAATTCCAAACATTTTCATTACTCCAGATGTCATTTGTGTAATTTTTATCAAATCATGGGCGGTTGGGTTGATATTAATAGCAGTATCACTTAAAAATAGAGGTCCTCTACGCGTAATCATAACGTTAGTTGTGGCTATTCTTGTCGATCCTGGTGCAAGACCAATCAAATCGAGCATTGGCTTTACCACCGATGGGTAATTTCTTGAATATCCTGTAATTAGAGCATCAGCATCTCCTTCATTGACCATCATTGCAGCATAATAATTTCGTTCACGCATGAGTTTTTGAGCCGATAAAAGCGTTTGTCCACGGCGCTCTTGTTTTTTCCAAAACACTTCGCCATACTTGTTTTTTTGCTCAATGTGATCCTCATCTTTAGGGTCAATTATTGTGACATCTGCATCAAATTCAAGTTCTTTTTTTAGGCGTTCTATTTGTTTTTTATTGCCTAATAAAATAGGATGTGCTATGCCTTCTTCATATACAATTTGGGCCGCTTTTAAAACATCCAATTGATCAGCTTCTGCAAAAACAACACGTTTAGGGTTTAATTTTGCTCTATTAAATAACAAGCGAACAATCTTGTTATCTGCCCCCATACGATCCAATAAGGTCTCTTCATACTTTCCCCAATCCGAAATTGGTGCTTGTGCAACACCACTATCCATTGCTGCCTTAGCTACGGCTGGTGGTATTTTTGCTATTAAACGAGGATCAAAAGGTTTTGGAATAATGTAATCACTTCCAAAAGTTAAACGCATTTCACCATAAGCAATGTTTACTTGTTCAGGAACAGGCTCTTTGGCTAGTTCTGCAAGGGCAACAACAGCAGCTTTTTTCATTGCTTCATTAATGGTGGTTGCTCTGACATCAAGTGCCCCTCTAAAAATAAAAGGAAATCCTAAGACATTATTAACCTGATTTGGATTATCACTTCGACCGGTCGCCATAATAATATCATCTCTAGTTTGAATTGCTAAGTCATAAGTAATTTCTGGATCTGGATTGGCCATTGCAAATACAATTGGTTTTTTTGCCATAGATTTCAGCATTACGGGAGAAACTATATTAGAAGTTGAAAGGCCAATAAAAACATCGGCATTATGCATTGCTTCCTCCAAAGTGTCTATTTTTTTTGTTGTTGCAAATTCAGACTTTTGTGGAGTAAGGTTTTCACGATCTTGACATATTACTCCCCTACTATCCAGCATCACAATATTTTCTCGTTTTGCCCCAAAAGACATATATAGTCTTGTACAAGAAATTGCAGCAGCTCCAGCACCGCTAACAACAATCTGTACATCTTCAATATTTTTATCAGCAAGTTCTAAAGCATTCAAAAGAGCAGCAGCTGAAATTATGGCTGTCCCGTGCTGATCGTCGTGCATTACAGGAATATTCAATTCTTCTTTTAACCGTTTTTCAATTTCAAAAGCTTCTGGGGCTTTTATATCTTCAAGGTTAATCCCACCAAAAGTTGGCGCAATATTTTTTACGGTATTTATAAATTCATCAATATTTTCTGTATCAACTTCAATGTCAAAAACATCAATATCTGCAAAAATTTTAAATAAAAGTCCTTTACCTTCCATTACTGGTTTAGAGGCTTCTGGACCAATATTTCCAAGCCCCAAAACTGCTGTTCCATTCGAAATAACTGCCACTAAATTACCTTTGGAAGTATATTTATAGGCTTCAGATGGATTTTTTTCAATTTCTAAACATGGGGCAGCCACACCTGGAGAATATGCCAAAGATAAGTCACGTTGGGTCGCATATTTTTTTGTAGGAACAACTTGAATTTTTCCTGGATTTGGTTTAGCGTGATATGCAAGGGCTTCTAAGTCGTGTCTGGTTAGTTTTGCCATATAGTTGGTTGTTATTTAAGTTTACAAAGTTAGCAGTATCCTTGTAATGAGAAAATTTTTATTTATTCTTTTAAAAACTTAATATTTCGAGTTAATCCTGTATATTTTGTGCGTTTTACTGCCGATTTTTTAAATACTTTATTGAAGGTTTCAAGTGTAATTTCTTCCCAGTCTTTCTTGGTCATCGATAGTAGTTCTGGTTTTGGATTAAATAAAGGTTCATTGTGTGCTTTAGAAAAACGGTTCCAAGGGCATACGTCTTGACAAACATCACAACCAAACATCCAATCATCAAATTTTCCTTTCATTTCTGTTGGAATATTATCTTTGAGTTCAATGGTAAAATATGAAATACATTTACTACCATCAACCTTATAGGGTTCAGTAATGGCTTCTGTTGGGCAGGCATCAATACATGCAGTACAGGTTCCACAATGATCTGTAACAGCATGATCTGGTTCTAAATCCAAATCAATAATCAGTTCTGCAATAAAATAAAATGAACCTGCTTTTTGAGAAAGCAAATTACTGTGTTTGCCGATCCACCCTAGTCCAGATTTCTTCGCCCAAGCTTTTTCTAAAATTGGCGCAGAGTCTACAAAAGCACGACCATGTACATCCCCGATCTCGTCCCTAATATATTCTAAAAGATGTTTTAATTTGTCTTTTATGACATAGTGATAATCTACGCCATAAGCATATTTACTAATCTTTGGTGCTTCTGGATCCAATTGTGTTTGTGATGGAAAGTAATTATATATCAAAGACACGACACTTTTTGAATCTTCAACAAGCAGGGTTGGATCTAAACGCTTATCAAAATGATTTTCCATGTATTGCATTTTGCCATGTTTGTTCTGATTTAGCCATGCTTCTAATCGTGGCGCTTCATCTTCTAAAAATGCTGCCTTACTTATGCCGCAAGATAAAAAACCGAGGCGTTTGGCTTCGGTTTTAATAAGTTGTGCATACTGTACTTTTTTTGACATGCTAAAACAATCCTTTTTGGTAATCTTCTTTTTGACGACCAAGGTGTTTGTAGGCAAGTTCTGTAACTTCTCTTCCTCTAGGGGTACGCATTATAAATCCTTGTTGAATTAAAAATGGCTCGTAGACTTCTTCAATGGTTTCTGGACTTTCACTTACCGCAGTGGCTATTGTTGTAATTCCAACAGGGCCTCCTTTAAATTTATCAATAATTGTTGTTAGAATTTTATTATCCATTTCATCCAAACCATGAGCATCAACATTAAGGGCTTTTAATCCAAATTTAGCAATCTCTATACCTATCTTCCCATTGCCTTTTATTTGGGCAAAATCTCTAACGCGCCTTAACAATGCATTTGCAATTCTTGGGGTTCCACGACTTCGTCCTGCAATTTCTATTGCGGCTTCAAAACTTATAGGAACATTTAAAATTTGAGCACTTCGTTGAAGAATAGTCGAAAGCAATTCTGTGGAATAGTATTGAAGTCGGCTACTGATTCCAAAACGTGCGCGCATAGGTGCTGTAAGCAATCCCGAGCGCGTTGTGGCTCCAACTAATGTAAATGGATTCAAATTGATTTGAACAGTTCGTGCATTTGGCCCAGATTCAATCATAATATCAATCTTATAATCTTCCATTGCAGAATATAAATATTCTTCTACAATTGGACTCAAGCGGTGAATTTCATCAATAAAAAGCACATCTCTATCTTCCAAATTGGTAAGCAACCCTGCCAAATCACCAGGCTTATCTAAAACAGGGCCAGAAGTAACTTTAATCCCCACATTCAATTCATTTGCTAAAATATGTGCTAAGGTAGTTTTTCCCAGCCCAGGAGGGCCATGAAAAAGGGTGTGATCTAGAGCTTCATTGCGCTCTACAGCTGCTTCTACAAAAATTTGTAAGTTTTCCAAAACTTGATCTTGCCCAGAAAAATCATCGAAGGTTAGCGGTCTTAATGCTTTTTCGATGTCATGTTCTTCAGGAGATAAGTTTTCGTCTGTTGGATCTAGATGCTGATTCATAGTCACAAATATAAAGAAAAAGCCTTTCTCGTTTGAGAAAGGCTTTCTAATATATTTGAGAAGTAACTAACAATATTAGTGCTGAAGTTCTTCTTCTCCGTCTTTTAGTGGAATGTGTTGCGGAACAAAGTCTTCATCATGACCTGGCTTACTGTAATCGTATGCCCAACGGTGAACGTGTGGAATTTCTCCAGGCCAGTTACCATGCATATGTTCAACAGGTGCAGTCCATTCCAAAGTATTTGAACGCCATGGATTTTGTTCTGCTTTCTTACCATAGAACATACTGTGGATAAAGTTGTAAAGAAAGACTAATTGCACAAGTCCTGCAACAAGTGCAAAAATTGTAATTAAAATCTGTACATTTTGGGTGTCATCAAAAAGTGGAAAATTACTGTTGTTGTAGTAGCGTCTTGGCAATCCTGCCATTCCTATAAAATGCATTGGGAAAAATACACCATAGGCACATACTGCAGTCACCCAAAAGTGAATGTATCCTAAATTTTTATTAAGCATTCGGCCAAACATTTTTGGGAACCAATGATATACCCCTGCAAATAATCCATATAATGCTGATATACCCATTACTAGATGGAAGTGTGCGACTACAAAATAAGTATCGTGAACATTGATATCAAGTGCACTATCCCCTAGGATAATTCCTGTAAGACCTCCTGTTATAAATGTTGAAACTAAGCCAATTGAAAACAACATGGCAGGATTTAACTGAAGGTTTCCTTTCCAAAGCGTTGTAATATAATTAAATGCTTTTACTGCTGATGGAATAGCAATAAGTAATGTTGTAAATGTAAATACTGACCCTAAGAATGGGTTCATCCCCGAGATAAACATATGGTGCCCCCATACGATTGTTGATAAAAAGGCAATGGCAATAATTGAAGCTACCATTGCTCTGTATCCAAAGATTGGTTTTCTTGCATTTGTTGCTATAACTTCTGACGTTATCCCTAAAGCTGGAAGCAATACTATATATACTTCTGGATGTCCAAGGAACCAAAATAAATGCTCAAATAAGACTGGTGACCCGCCTTGGTAATGCAACACCTCTCCTTGAATAAAAATATCTGAAAGGAAGAAAGATGTTCCAAAACTTCTATCCATTATTAGCAACAATGCTGCAGATAAAAGAACTGGGAAAGACACTACACCAATTACAGCCGTTATAAAAAACGCCCAAATGGTTAATGGCAACCTTGTCATAGACATCCCTTTGGTTCTAAGGTTTAATACTGTTACAATATAGTTCAATGAACCAAGAAGTGAAGACGCAATAAAAATTGCCATTGAAACGAGCCAAAGTGTCATTCCTGCACCTGAACCCCCTTGTGCTAATGGAAGTGCACTAAGTGGCGGATAAACTGTCCATCCTGCTGCGGCTGGTCCTGCCTCAACAAACAATGAAATTACCATTATCACACTTGATAAAAAGAATAACCAATACGACACCATATTAAGGAAACCTGAGGCCATATCTCTAGCTCCAATTTGTAATGGAATCAAAAGGTTGCTAAAAGTACCACTTAAGCCTGCAGTTAATACAAAAAATACCATGATCGTTCCATGAATGGTTACTAATGCTAAATAAATATCTGCATCCATAACGCCTCCTGGAGCCCACTTTCCTAATAGTGCTTCAAAAATTACGTTTGGTTTTTCTGGCCATGCAATTTGCATACGCATTAGCAATGACATTAAAATTCCAATAATTCCCATGATTATCCCTGTAATCAAATACTGTTTGGCAATCATTTTATGATCTTGGCTAAAAATGTATTTCGTTACAAAGGTTTCTTTGTGATGATGCCCGTGGTCATCATCGTGTGTATGGGTGTCTACGTGTGCTGACATAATCTTTTAGTGTTACTTCTTAGTGTTTAGTTTTGAACTAATGAATTTTTAAATATTTTTTGCTCTTGCAACCATGCATTGTATTCTTCCTCTGTTTCAACAATAATTTTCATTTGCATGTTGTAATGTGATTTTCCACAAATTTTGTTACACAGTAACAGATAATCAAATTCATAACGATCAAGCGGCTCTTCGCCTTTGGCTTGAAGCTTCTTACTATTTTCGTTTCGAATTTTATTGATATTTCTTACTTTTTCATAAATCTCTGGGTTCAATCGCATTTCTTCAGTTGTAACAGTTGGAGTGAATGCAAATTGAGTAATCATCCCTGGAACACAATTCATTTGTGCTCTAAAATGTGGCATGTATGCTGAATGCAATACATCTTGAGAACGCATTTTGAATAAAATTGGCTTTCCAACGGGTAAATGAAGTTCAGTTGTGATGATATCGTCTTGAGCATTAGGGTCAGATTCATCTAGCCCTAAAATATTAGCGTTGTCTAAGTTAATTAATCTCACATTGGCTTTCCCAAGAACATTGTCTTCTCCAGCGTAGCGTGCTTTCCAGTTAAACTGTTGTGCATACAATTCTACAACAATTGGATCTTCCTCTTCATCAATATTCATGATATCATTCCAAGTAAATAATCCATACATAATAAGACCCGCAAGGGTAATTACTGGAATAATTGTCCAGATAAATTCTAGCTTGTCATTATCGGCATAGAAAAGCGCTTTTCTTCCTTTTTCACCTTTATATTTAAAAGCAAAATAATGCAACAAGAACTGTGTAATGGTTTGTACAATAAAGATTACAACCATCGAAATAATCATCAATCGATCTATTTCTGGTCCATGCTCAGAGGCTGAATTTGAAACCAGTGGCAAGTCCCCCCAAAGCGCAAAAGAGATGATGGTGATAAGGTATATAAATCCTAAAAATGCCAACATCAAATAGCCATTTACAGAATTGTCTTTGTCATTTGCAATTTGGGAATTGTCTTTATTTGCTTGTGCTAAATCAAATATTTTAACCATTTGCCAAATCGCGATGGTGATTCCTAATAATATTAATATTGTTAATAAGCCAGTCATTGTACTATACTATCTTTAAAATTTAATTAATAATGAAACTGTTCGCTTTCCTTTATAAATGGATTGCCTTTTGGCAATAGTGGTGCTTTGGATAGAGCATAAAACACAATCCAAAGGAACAATCCAAGAAATAGCAATACTGCGCTAATTTCTGGAACACCAATAAACCATCGATCTCCTACTGTAGCTGGCATAATCATGTTAAACACATCTATATAGTGTCCAAATAAAATAACAATACCTGCCATGACGATAAACCATGGTACACGCTTGTAATCGCTGTTCATAAGTACCAAGAATGGGAAAATAAAATTCAAAATAAGCATCCCAAAGAATGGTAATTTATAGTCTTCTATTCTTGTGATGAAATAAGTAACTTCTTCTGGAATGTTTGCATACCAAATCAGCATGAATTGTGAGAACCACAAATAGGTCCAAAATACGCTAATAGCGAACATAAATTTAGCTAAATCGTGTAAGTGGCTGTCGTTCACAAATTCCATTAGCCCTTTTGATTTTAGGTAAATTGTTATCAAAGCAATAACAGTAATTCCACTCACAAACATGCTTGCAAAAACATACCATCCAAAAAGTGTGCTGAACCAGTGTGGATCTACACTCATGATCCAATCCCAAGACATCATGGATTCTGTGTAAATATAAAACACTAAAAAGGCTGCAGATATTCTGAAGTTTTTCTTGAAATTTCTATTATCATTCACATCGGCTTGGTCTTGCGCTAATGAGAATTTTCTAGAGAAATAACGGTACAAACTCCAACCTGCAATAAATATCAATCCTCTTATAGCGAACCATGTTTTGTTGAGCCATCCAGATTTTCCTTGAATAAGTTCGTCATGCGCAACAACTTCTGGATCCATCCAAATGAAAAGGTGGTCTCCAGCCCATAGCCCTATACCTAGTACTATTATAGCTCCTGGTAAAAGATAATAGGTTATGGCTTCCATTACTCTAAAAAGTACTGGTGACCAACCGGCTTGCGCTGCATATTGAATTCCATAAAACGCAAGAACGCCAAGTGAAATCATCATAAAGAAAAACGCTGCTACATACAATGCCGCATAAGGTCGGTTGTGCATTTGATGCAAAACATGTTCTGCGTGTTCATCATCATGATGAGCTTCTTCATGATGATGACCATCTTCGCTGGCTGAGTGAATCATTGCAGCATGGGCCTCTCCATCGTCGTGAACTTCTGAGACACCATGATGTGCTTCTTCATCTGCTAATAAGACTTTAACATCTTCTAAAGTCAAATGATGAGATGAATTATAACTGGAAATCCAACCAATTGCTCCAATAATGATTAGAACAAGAGATGTAATTTTTAATCTTTTTGAAAACGTATACATGTTTTATTTATGTTTTGTTTTTCTTTATTTTATTAATTCTGATCGAAGTGCTTCAACGTATGCCGTAACTTGCCAACGCTCTTCTTCGTTTAAAAGATTAGCGTATGAGCCCATTGAGTTTTTACCATAATATATAACGTGATAAATACTTCCTGCTGTTATCGCACGATCTGCATAACTAGGAACACCTAATATTTTTTCGCGCTTAACCAATTTTCCTTGGCCAGCACCTTTGTTACCGTGACAAATCCCACAGTATATATCATACAGCTCTTTACCTCTTTTAGTATCAATTTCTGTTACCGTTAAAGGGGATTTTAAGGTTTTTAACGCAGCTTCATAACCCTCGTTGGTGTTTTTATAGTCATATAACGAATACCCTCTAGCAATAGTTCCTTCAACGGGAAGTAACGCTTCTTGACTGTTTGGAAAAACCTCGTATTCGCCATAAGCTTCGTAGCCAACGGGGGCATACATGTTTGGGAAAAATTGGTAGTTCGGTCTGCTGTTGTCTTGGCAAGACCAAAGTGCTGAACCAATCAATACTAAAATGAATATTTTTGATACACTTTTCATAGGTCTAATGTGCTTCTTTTTCAACCACATGCACTTCTACTGCACCTGTTTTGGTTAATAGTGTTTTTAATTTTTTTTCATTGTCATGAACAGGGATTTCCATCAAAAAATGGTCATCTGTTGTTCTTGGGTCTGGATTTTCAGCGTTTTTAAATGGCCACATTCTACTTCTCAAATAAAATGTAATTACCATTAAATGCGCTGCAAAAAATACAGTGAGCTCAAACATAATCGGCACAAAGGCAGGCATGTTTTCGATATAGCTAAAACTTGGTTTTCCACCAATATTTTGTGGCCAATCCTCTATCATAATAAAATTCATCATGAGGACAGCAACAGTTAGGCCTACACAGCCATACATAAAAGCTGCAATTGCAATACGTGTTGGGGCAAGCCCCATGGCCTTGTCCAATCCATGTACTGGAAATGGTGTGTAAATTTCTTCGATGTGGTGTTTCTCTGCCTTTACAGTTTTTACTGCAGACATCAATACATCATCATCTGTATATAAGGCATGAATAACTTTTGATGTTCCCATACTTAGTCTTTTTTCTTGTTAGGTTTTCTTGTTGCTTTTGGCTTTTTGGAGGTACGTTCATCTGAACCTGTACCAACCAAACTGTCTCCATCTTCTCTAATATTTTTGTAACGTTGCCCTGAAGATTTCAAAATGGTTTTCACCTCAGCTTGAGCAATTACTGGGAATGTTCTCGAATAAAGTAAAAACAACACAAAGAAGAAACCTATAGTTCCAATGAAAATTCCAATATCTACAAACGTTGGTGAGAACATTGTCCACGACGATGGCAAATAATCTCTGTGCAACGACGTTACAATAATCACAAAACGTTCAAACCACATTCCTATATTCACTACAATTGAAATGGCAAATGAGAACATAATGCTAGTTCTTAATTTCTTGAACCACATAAATTGTGGAGAGAACACATTACAAGACATCATCGCCCAATATGCCCACCAATAGGGGCCTGTAGCTCTATTTAGGAAGGCATATTGCTCATATTCGACTCCAGAATACCATGCAATAAATAATTCTGTAATATAAGCTACACCTACAATTGAACCTGTAATCATGATGACAATGTTCATCAATTCAATATGTTGTACAGTGATATAATCTTCAAGGTTACACACTTTTCTCATGATGATAAGCAATGTATTTACCATAGCAAATCCTGAGAAAATTGCTCCTGCCACAAAGTATGGCGGGAAAATAGTAGTATGCCAACCTGGAATTACCGAAGTCGCAAAGTCAAAAGATACAATAGTGTGTACCGAAAGTACAAGTGGTGTTGCCAATCCTGCAAGTACTAAAGAAACTTCTTCAAAACGTTGCCAATCTTTTGCTCGACCAGACCATCCAAAACTTAATAAAGAATAAATTTTCTTTTGAAATGGACGCACGGCACGGTCACGTATCATTGCAAAATCAGGTAATAGTCCAGTCCACCAAAATACTAATGAAACTGAAAGATAAGTTGAAATCGCAAATACGTCCCACAATAGTGGTGAATTAAAGTTTACCCAAAGTGATCCAAATTGGTTTGGGATAGGCAATACCCAATACGCCAACCAAGGTCGTCCCATGTGAATAATTGGAAATAATCCTGCTTGAATTACTGAAAATATGGTCATGGCCTCAGCAGATCTATTGATCGCCATACGCCATTTTTGTCTAAATAAAAGAAGTACTGCAGAAATAAGTGTTCCAGCATGTCCGATCCCTACCCACCATACAAAATTGGTGATATCCCATGCCCAACCTACAGTTTTGTTTAATCCCCAAGTTCCAATTCCTGTAGATATTGTATAAATCATACACCCAAGACCCCAACCAAAAGCGGCTAGCGCTATGGAGAAGACTATCCACCACTGCTTGTTAGCTTTTCCTTCTACAGGAGCAACTACATCAAGAGTGACATCGTGGTATGATTTTTCACCAGTTACGAGTGGTCTTCTTATCGGTGCTTCGTAATGAGACGCCATAGTTTAATTTTATTTCTTTGTTAGTTATGCTTCTTTTGTATTTCTTACTTTAACTTGATAGACCACATTTGGTTTTGTACCAACATGTTCTAATAGATGATAAGCACGCTCATCATCTTTAAGTTTTGTAACATCGTCTTTTTTATTGTTGATATCGCCAAAAACAATTGCGCCGCTATCACAAGCCGATGAACAAGCCGTTTTAAAGCCATTCACATCTACTGGTCTACCGTCACGTTTGGCATCCAAAATTGTTTTTTGTGTCATTTGAATACACATCGAACATTTTTCCATGACCCCTCTAGAACGTACCGTTACATCTGGATTAATGACCATGCGACCTAAGTCGTTATTCATATGATAATCAAACTCATCGTTACCATTATAAAGGAACCAGTTAAATCGACGTACTTTATATGGGCAGTTATTTGCACAATAACGTGTTCCAACACAACGGTTGTACGCCATGTGGTTTTGACCTTGCCTTCCGTGTGAACTTGCTGCTACTGGACAAACGGTTTCACATGGTGCGTGGTTACAATGCTGACACATGATGGGTTGAAAAGCCACTTGAGGATTTTCAGATGGTAATTCCATTTCGCCAAAAGTGCTTAATGAACTTCCAAGCCCTTTGATATTATCTTTTGTTTGGTTATCCCCCTCAAAAGTTTCATCTGAAGAATAGTAGCGGTCAATTCTTAACCAATGCATATCGCGACTTCTTCTGATTTCTTCTTTTCCTACAACAGGAACGTTGTTTTCGGCATGACATGCAATCACACATGCTCCACAACCCGTACAAGAATTTAAATCTATAGAAAGATTGAAATGATGCCCTATGGAACGATCAAACTCATCCCAAAGATCAACATCTGGAGAACTCACCGGAGTTTCAATGTGATTTAAAGAAACTACTGGGGTAGGATTCCAATGCTCAGCGTCTTTAGTATTAAAAATTTCTAAAGTGGTTTCTTTTATAATGTCACCACGCCCCATTAATGTATTGTGCAATTGTACACATGCAAATTCGTGCTTGCCACCGACCGCTTCTATTGAAACGGTTTGTGTTGAGTCAAAATTTTGATAAAGTGGATACGCATTTACACCCGTTTGCATTTCCTCTTTTAGTCCTGCACTTCGTCCATACCCAAAAGATAAACCTACTGTCCCTCGCGCTTGCCCTGGTTGAATAATTACTGGTGCTTTTACAGTGGCTCCATTTACAGTAACATTGGCATAAGTACCATTTAAACCTCCAGTTGCATCGTTAGTGTTTTCAAAACCTAACGCCTTAGCATCTGCTGCAGATACAGTAAGATAGTTATCCCATGTTGTTCTTGTCAATGGATCTGGAAATTCTTGCAGCCAAGGGTTATTGGACTGTTGTCCGTCACCCATTCCTGTTTTTGGATAAAGTGTTAATTCAAAGTCCGAAGATTTTGCTTGCGCTAAACTCTTAACAGCATCACTTATAACAATAGTTGCATTAACCAATGATGTTGTGTCAATTGTTACAGATTTTGAAGCTGTAAATACACCATCGTGAAGTGCATCATTAAAAGAGGCACCGCCTAAAACATTTGAGTTCCAATATGATTTTAGATAGTCATGATATGTACTTGTATTTCCGTTAAGCGTCAAAAGTACATCCTGAAATTGTTTTGTATCAAGTAATGGTCGAATTGTGGGTTGAACTAATCCATAATGTCCAGATTTAGTTTCCAAATCGCCCCAAGATTCTAAGTAATGTGGTGCTGCTGCAACATATTCAGAAACAGATGCGGTTTCATCGTTTTTCATAGAAAAAACAACTGAGAGATCTGTCTTTTTTAGTCCTTCTACAAAGGCCGTTGCATTTGGTAAAGTGTATACTGGATTCACGCCAGCCATTATTATTGCACCAACTTTTCCTGCGTTCATATCAGCTAAAAGTTTTGCAACTGCAGCATCGTTACCTTGGCGAGTTAGAATTGTTGTTTTTGGATCAAATGCATTACTGTTTAAAAATGTATTGATTTCTAAAACCAAACTCTGAGCATCAACATCTTGAATTCCTGTAATAACAACGCCATTCGCTCCAGATTTTAGTAATTCTCTTGCTGCAGCATCTACCGCAGATTCAATATTTGCTGGTAAAGTAACATTTACAGAAGTTCCTGTGAGTTTCCCATAAAGTCTTGCAAGCGCACGCTTTTGATGAGATGGCTTTAGAGGAACACGTTTGTCAGCATTAGCCCCAGAGAGTGTCATGTTTGATTCAAATTGAATATGACGAGACATGCTTCCATTTTTTGGAACACGCCCTTTGGCATATGCAGCATCAAATCCTCCAGCTTGCCAATCGCCAAGAAAATCTGCACCCATAGAAACAATTGTTTTTGCTTTTTCAAAATCATAATTTGCAAGACCTCTACGGCCATACTTTGCCTTGTAGGCATCTGCTGCTGCAGACTCTGAAATGGCATCATAAACTACATGAGAAACATTCTCATAATTGTTTTGAAATTCTGAAATCAATTTTGAAGTACTCGGGCTCGCAAAAGTTTGAGTCAACAACACTACTTGTTTTTTTGTGTCTTTTAGAGCTTCAAGTCTTTGTGCTACTTCCGTGTAGAAAGCGTCCCAAGTAATTGCATCACCTGCTTTGGTAGGTCCTGCAACACGCTGATTATCATACAAATCTAGAACAGAAGCTTGCACTCTTGCATTGATGCTTCCATTAGCTTTTGCTAATGAATTGGACTCCACTTTGATTGGTCTTCCTTCTCTAGTTTTAACCAATATACTTGCAAAATCGTATCCGTTTGAAATTGCTGTTGCATAGTAGTTTGCAACGCCTGGTATAATTTGCTCTGGCTGAACTACATATGGAATGGATTTTATTACTGGTCCTTCGCAAGCCGCCAAAGAGGCCGCAGCTGTACTGAATCCAACGTATTTTAAGAAATCACGACGCGTTGTTTCTGAAGATTCCAATGTGGATTTGTCTCCCAAAAACTCATCTACAGGAATTTCTTGAACAAACTCCTTGTGTTTTAGCGTCTCAACAGCAGAGCTTTGGCTCGGGTTTAGCTCCTCAACACTTTTCCAATATTTCTTGTTTGATGACATATATTATAGTGTTACTTAAGTCTTTTTATTAATTTTAATAATGGCATTTCCCGCATTCCAATCCTCCCATTTGGGCGGCTGTAAGCTGATCTACTCCATATTTCTTTGAAAGCGCCTCATGAATTTTTTCATAATAGCCATTATCTTTTACCTTAACATTTGTTTCTCTGTGGCAATTGATACACCAGCCCATTGTAAGTGGTGAATATTGATACATAATCTCCATTTCCTCTACTGGACCATGACATGTTTGACATTCTAAACCTGCAACAGAAACGTGCTGCGAGTGGTTAAAATATGCAAAGTCGGGAAGATTATGTATTCTAACCCATTTTACAGGTTTTGTTTTCCCTGTATACTTTTGCTCAGCATCATCCCAACCTACGGCATTGTATAGTTTTTGGATTTCTCCATCATAAAATTCTTTGCTATATTCTTCAGTTGCAGTTGATGGTGCAACTTCATAAATCGATTTATGACAATTCATACAAACATTCAAAGATGGTATTCCAGAATGTTTACTCACTCGAGCAGAAGAATGACAATATTTACAATCAATACCATTGTCACCTGCGTGAATTTTATGTGAATAGTGTATCGGTTGAATCGGCTCGTATCCTTGATCAACTCCAATTTGCATAAAGTATCCATAAACAAAATATGCACTTGAAAGCAAAAAGAAAATTGCTGTCACCAACAATAAAAATTGATTCTTTAAAAATGCTTTCCATAGCGATGGATGCTTTACAGCTTCTTGAATTTCTACTTCATTTGCAGCGGCAAATCGTCTTAATGTTTTGTTTACTAAGAATAATCCTAGGGCTAGTAGTGCAAAAAGAATGGCTAATGCGCCAAGAATAATATCTTTTGAAAGTCCTCCTTCTGTACTTGTAGGTGCTTGAGTGCCCGCCGTTGCTGCAACTGGAGCGGCTTTGTCTTGTGCAGTATATGCAAGTATGTTTGAAATATCTTCATCTGAAAGCTGCGGAAATGCTGTCATTGCAGCCCCGTTGTATTCGTTGTAAATCTTATTGGCGTAGGCGTCACCAGATTTAATTACAGCAGCACTGTTTCGTATCCAGGCATTGAGCCAGTCTCGGTCTAGGCCTTCGTCTTCGCTCAGTCGGGTTTCAACATAGCGAAGTGCTGGTCCTGTCATTTTTTTATCCAACTGGTGACACGCAGCACAGTTAGCATTGAAAAGCGATTTCCCTTTTGCTGGGTCTGCCTCTTGTGCCTGTAAAGGTGTACAAAGAATTGAAAAAAATACTATACTCAAGAAGATGAGTTTTTGGAGGGGTTGAAGGTTGTTTACCTGCTTCATATCAACGTTTGGAGTGGTTTCTAAACTTTGGCGCAATTTTTTCATGCAATAAGATCAAAAATCTATTAACAAAAATTTACGCAAAAATAAGACATACGGACGATTATTAAAATGATAGATAATGCTAAATTTTAATTTATATTCATTCTAAATAATATTCAATTTTTGTTTTAATTTTATTCATTTACATTTGTAAATTCAACAGTGAAATATGAAACATTATTTTTTTAAGTTATTTTTTATAACTGCCTTATTTTCAACACCTTTATTTGCTCAAGAGGGGGTTGTGAAGATTCAAAAAAGTGAAGCGCTAAGTCGCTTATTGGCTTTAAAAAAGGAAGTCAATAAGTCTAAAAATTATATAAAAATTCAAATTTACAGCGGACCAAGGTCTGGTGCAGAGCATACTCTAGCGTCTTTTCGGTCTACATTTGAAAGCTACAGTTCGGAAATGAAATATGAGACTCCAAACTATAAAATTTGGGTAGGTAGTTTCCGAACTAAAATAGAAGCTGATCGTGCTTTAAAAGTTGTAAAAAAAAAATATCCAAATGCATTCCCTTTCACTCCAAAACAAAATTAAGCTTTAGGAATTTAAATTGTTAGGGTTACAATTTCTTTTTAACAGCAACTTCTTGAAACGCTTCAAACACATCTCCTAATTGGATGTCGTTGTAGTTTTTAATCTGCATTCCACAATCATAGCCTTTTGAAACTTCTTTTGCATCGTCTTTAAAACGTTTTAATGATGCTAATTCACCAGTATAAATAACCACACCTTCTCTGATGATACGAATTTGGGAGTTTCTAAAGATTTTACCATTGGTAACCATACATCCAGCAATTGTTCCAATTTTTGAAATTTTAAATGTTTCTCTAATCTCTGCCGAACCTGTAATTTCTTCTTTAAATTCAGGAGATAGCATCCCTTCCATAGCGTCTTTCAAATCATTTATTGCATCATAAATAATGGAGTACATTCGGATGTCAATTTCTTCCTTTTCGGCAATTTGTCGAGCGTTACCCATTGGCCGAACGTTAAATCCAATAATTATGGCGTCCGAAGCTGAAGCTAAAAGCACATCACTTTCGGTAATTGCTCCTACTGCTTTGTGAATGATATTAACTTGAATTTCTTCTGTTGATAGTTTTTGGAAGGAATCTGTAAGTGCTTCAACAGAACCATCTACATCTCCTTTTAAAATAATGTTTAATTCTTTAAAATCACCAAGTGCAATACGTCTTCCAATTTCATCTAGTGTAATGTGTCGTTGTGTACGTACAGATTGTTCGCGTTGTAATTGTGTGCGTTTTGCAGCAATTTGTTTAGCTTCTCTTTCGTCTTTGAAAACATTGAATTTGTCCCCTGCTTGTGGTGCACCATCCAAGCCAAGTATTGAGATTGGAGTAGAAGGTCCAGCCTCTCTAACTTCTTGCCCTCGTTCATCTTGCATGGCTTTGATTTTTCCACTATTTTTTCCAGCAAGTACATAATCTCCAATGCGTAATGTTCCTGCTTGCACTAAAACTGTTGAAACATAACCTCGTCCTTTGTCCAGAAAAGCTTCAACTATTGTTCCAACGGCTGCTTTATTTGGATTTGCTTTTAATTCTAATAATTCTGCTTCAAGGAGTACTTTTTCTAATAATTCCTGTATACCGTCTCCGTTTTTTGCAGAGATGTCATGAGATTGAATTTTTCCACCCCAATCTTCAACCATGAGATTCATATTAGCTAGTCCTTCTTTTATTTTATCTGGATTTGCAGTTGGTAAATCTACTTTATTAATAGCAAAAACAATTGGGACTCCAGCAGCTTGTGCATGCGAAATTGCTTCTTTAGTTTGTGGCTTAATATTATCATCTGCAGCAATTACAATAATGGCAATATCCGTAACTTGAGCACCTCTTGCACGCATTGCAGTAAAGGCCTCGTGACCAGGTGTATCTAAAAATGCAATCTTTTGTCCAGAAGCTAATGTAACTCCATAGGCACCAATATGCTGTGTAATACCTCCAGATTCTCCAGCAATTACATTTTCTTCTCTTATATAATCGAGTAGTGATGTTTTACCATGATCTACATGTCCCATTACCGTTACAATTGGAGCACGCTCTAGTAAATCTTCCTCATTATCTTCTACCTCTTCAATAATTTCATCAATATCTGCGGTTACAAAATCAACCGTATAACCAAATTCTTCTGCAACAATTGATAGAGTTTCTGCATCAAGTCTTTGGTTCATCGTAACCATCATCCCTAATGACATACAAGCCGAGATAATTTCGGTTACAGAAACATCCATCATCGTTGCAACTTCATTAGCGGTTACAAATTCAGTAACTTTTAATGTTTTGCTTTCTATTGCCTGTTGCTCTAAGTCTTTTTCTGTTTGCTGGCGGTGTTGATCACGCTTATCTCTTCTGTATTTTGCACCCTTCCCCTTGGACGATTTCCCTTGAAGTTTTTCAAGAGTTTCTCGCACTTGCTTTTGAACTTCTTCAGCTGTTGGCTCAACTTTTGGAGTACTCGGTTTTTGGTTTCTACTTTTATTAAAACGAGGTTTTTGTCCTTGATTTCCTCTGCCAACTTTACTTATTCTTTTTCGTTTTTTTCTTGAATCTGATGATCCAGATTTGTCAGATTCTTTTGCCGGTGAAGTCTTTTTTGGTTTATTAAATTGAGATAAATCAATAGTTTGACCTGTTGATTTTGGGCCAGATAATTTTGCGTATTGTGTTTTTACTTTTCCAGAGTCAGCAGCAACTTTTGGAGTCTCCTTTACAGGTTCTTGATTTGTGGATTTTGGCACAGATTTTTCAACCTTTTTTACTTCATCTTTCTTTGGTTTCTCTTCTGTTTTTGGTTTTTCTGACTTTGATGTCTCTAACTTTGGTTTTGGCGCAGACTTTGGTTTTGTTGGATTTAAATCAATTTTTCCAACTTTCTTTGGCCCCTCAAAAGTCGTTTTGGCTTTGATTACTTTCTTGGCCTCTTCTTCTTTTTTTAGAGCTTCTTCTTCTCTTTGCAAACGCAAAGCTTCTTTTTCTTTTTGCTTTGCTTGCCCAACTTCTTTGGAGGCAACTTTCTTGCTGGCATCAGTTTGAAACTCTCCTGAAAGTAACTCATATACCTCAGTAGAAATTTTAGTTGTTGGTCGTTTTTCAATTTCGATGTTTTTTGACTCCAAAAAGTCAATAGCACGGTCTATTGAAATGTTCAACTCCCTCAATACTTTACTTAATCTTATGATATCAGCCATAAATTGCCTTCGTTATTTTTTTTATAAAATTTGGCGCAGATGATGTAATCTGGGCACCAATATAATTAAAATTTTAATCTTCGAATTCTTCTTTTAAAATTCGAATCACATCGTCTATTGTTTCTTCTTCTAAATCTGTACGCTTAACAAGGTCTTTAACGTCTTGTTCCAAAACGCTTTTGGCAGTATCCAAACCTGCTTTTGCAAATTCATCAATAATCCACGCTTCGATCTCGTCAGAAAATTCTGAAAGCTCAACATCTTCTTCAACACCTTCTCTAAAGACATCTATTTCGTAGCCTGTGAGACGTCCTGCTAGTCGAATATTGTGACCTCCACGTCCAATAGCCTTACTAACTTCTTCTGGTTTAAGAATTACTTCTGCACGTTTGTTTTCTTCATCAATTTTTATGGACGTTACACGCGCAGGGCTTAGAGCTCTTGTGATGTATAACTGTAAATTGTTGGTGTAATTGATTACATCTATATTTTCATTTCCTAATTCTCTAACAATCCCATGAATTCGTGATCCTTTCATCCCTACACAGGCACCAACGGGGTCAATTCTGTCATCGTAAGAGTCTACGGCAACTTTTGCTTTTTCGCCTGGAATTCTAACTACATTTTTAACAGAAATAAGTCCATCAAACACTTCTGGTATTTCTTGTTCAAATAATTTTTCCAAAAATGCTGGTGCGGTTCTAGACAAAACAATGTTTGGCTTGTTGCCTTTTAGCTCTACACTTTCAATAATTCCACGAACATTTTCTCCTTTTCTGAAAAAATCAGATGGGATTTGCTTGTCTTTGGGTAAAATTAATTCGTTCCCTTCGTCATCCAATAAAATTACGGCACGATGGCGAATATGGTGCACCTCAGCAGAATATATTTCTCCTTCAAGATCCTTGAATTGTTTGTAGATATTTGTATTATCATGTTCTTGGATTTTAGAAATTAAGTTTTGACGTAATGCCAAAATGGATCGTCTCCCCAAATCAAATAGCTTTACTTCTTCTGAAACATCCTCACCTACTTCAAAATCTGGTTCAATTTTCTGAGCTTCAGTTAGTGAAATTTCTTGGTTTTCATTTTCAACTTCGTCGTCTGCGACAACAATTCTATTGCGCCATATCTCCAAATCTCCTTTGTCTGGGTTGATAATGATATCGAAATTATCGTCGTCTCCAAATTTCTTTTTTAAGGCATTTCTAAAAACATCCTCTAGTATGGCCATAAGGGTCACACGATCAATGAGTTTGTCATCTTTAAACTCAGAAAACGAATCGATTAATGCTAAATTTTCCATAATGTGGTTCTTATCTTAAAATACTAATTTTATTTGCGCTTTTTCAATGTTTTGGTAAGGTATAGTGACTGTTTTTTGAACTGTTACTTTTCCTTTTCCAATGGGTTTTGGCTCTCTAGCTTTCCATTGTAAAACAATTTCTTCTGTATCAACAGCCGTCAAAACCGCTTCATACTTTTCATTATTGACTGTTTTAAGTTTTAGTGTACGGCCAATATTTTTTTTGTATTGACGTTGGTGTACTAGAGGCGTTGTTGCTCCGGCAGAAGAAACTTCTAATGAAAAATCTTGCTCTTCACGATCAAGATTGTGCTCTATTGCGCGACTGACATACATACAGTCCTCTACCAAAACACCTTTGTCGCCATCAATGATAATACGGATTTTATTCCCCTCTAATATTTCAAAATCAATGAGAAACAAATCGGGTCTTTTTTCAAGACCTTCTTCCAATAATTCACGTACACTATCTCTAAACATTTGGTATAAAAAGAGGGGACTTTCTGTCCCCTCACTTTTTTATTATCCGTTCTACGCTGCAAATATAAAATATAAAAGCGGATTTATGCAAGTTTTAATGCGGTTTATTAAATTATTTTTCAAAATAAAAAGCTTCAACTTATAGTTGAAGCTTTTTTTGTTGGCCCACTAGGGCTCGAACCTAGACTCTTCTGGACCAAAACCAGACGTGTTGCCAGTTACACCATGGGCCATTCTCATAATGAGGATGCAAATTTAGAACAAAACTTTGGTTGCACAAATATTTTTTTAAATAAATAATCGATATATAATTTAGTTTATAATATAAACTAGTTTATATTTGCCCAAAACTAAAACCTATTTCATTATGAATCATTCTAAACAATTAAGTCTTATTAATGAAGCCATCAATAAGACAAAGGAACAACTTAAACCCACTTCTGTTAATTTTATTTTTTGGGGACTACTCATTTCAATGATGAGTTTAATTCATTATTTTTTTTCTGAATTTATTCAAAAAACAGCATATTCTTCCCTTTTGTATTGGACTACAGTTCCGATTATTGGCATGGTTATTACCGTCATTTATAATATAAAAACAAGTGTTCGTTTGGGCTATGAAACACATATTGGGCGTGCGCTAAAGCTTGTTTGGGGGGTATTTAATATCGCCTGGCTTGTAATCGTAGTCTTGTCTATATTTAAAAAGCAAAATCCAGTACAAGAAATTTTATTTCTACTTGGAATAGTTTTACTAATCTCTGCGCTTCTTATTCGCTTTACCCCTCTCATAATTGGTGCAATCGCTGTCATTTCTTGTAGTGTTTTGATTGCCATTTTGCCAAGTATCAATGTGCTTTTGATTAATGCTGTAGCAACTTTTGTAGGGCTTGTCATTCCCGGCCTTTCACTTTATTTAAGCAAAAAACATGTTTGAACCACTTGACAAATTATTAACAAACCCCATTCGTTTGATGGTGATGTCTGTTTTGATAAAAGTTAGTGATTGCGATTTTAATTATTTAAAAAAAATCACAAACAGCACGCAAGGCAATTTGAGTGTTCAGTTGAAAAAACTTGCGGAAAGCGAATACATTTCCATAGCCAAAAGTTTCGAAAACAATTACCCAAAAACAAAACTTAAAATCACAAAAAAAGGAATTTTGGCCTTTGAAAATCATTTCAAAAATTTAAAAAAATATCAAAATCTTGACTTATGATTTGTTTAAATTTAAAAATCATAACACTCTTTGGGATATTTATTATAAATCTATCCCTCAAATTATTTAGCCTTATTTGATTTTATTGTTAAATTCGCCATGTACTACAAATTTTTGACCATGGCGAATTTTAATTTTAAACGATGGAACCTTATTTTAGGGTGGGTTGCATTTGGTGTCGCATTTTTGACCTACGCTCTTACTGTAGAACCCACTGTTGGGTTTTGGGATACAGGAGAGTATATTTTAACTTCTTCAAAACTTGAAGTTGGCCACCCTCCTGGAGCGCCATTGTTTCAAATGCTAGGTGCGTTTTTCTCCATTTTTGCTTCAGAACCTGCCCAAATTGGTCTTGTTCTCAATATGATGAGTGCTGCCGCTAGCGCATTTACCATTCTTTTTATGTTTTGGTCTATTGTGTTGTTATTACAAAAAATTACAACTAAGGAGTCCGAATCTAACACCAACAAACAAACTGCCATTTTAGGCGCTGCTTTTGTTGGGAGTTTATCCTTTGCATTCACCGATTCTTTTTGGTTTAATGCAGTAGAAACAGAAGTATATGCAATGGCTACCCTAATAATGGCCGTTATGTTTTATTTGGGACTTCGCTGGGAAAAGGAAATGAATACTCCAAGAGGCAACCGCTGGCTGATTTTGATTTCTTTTATTGTAGGACTTTCATTTGGAGTACATTTTATGGGGCTTTTAACTATTCCAGCCATAGGTCTTTTGTATTATTTCAAGAATTATAAAACCATTACACCAAAGAATTTTATTCTTGCAAACATCGTTGTTGTTGCTGTATTGTTGTTTATATTTAAACTTCTTGCGCCCAATATTTTACGCTACTTCAGTGCTTTAGAAATTTTCTTTGTGAACAGTGTTGGATTGCCTTATAATTCAGGAAGTATCATTGCTCTAATTTTATTGGTACTTTTCATTTATTTAGGATTAAATTATTCGAAGAAAAAAGGACACGTAATCCTTAACACTAGCTTACTATGTATAACTTTTATAATTATAGGATTTACAACTTGGTTGATGCTCCCCATTCGTGCCAATGCCAATGTCCCAGTCAATGAAAACAACCCCTCTAGTGCACGTGAATTATTGGCGTATTATAACTTGGAACAATACCCAAAAACACATTTGTTTTATGGCCCACAATTTACGGATCAATATGCTGGATTAGATGAAAATCAACCCTATGTTGATGACAAACCCAAATATGAAAAAGATAAAAAATCTGGGCGCTATGGTGTTGTCAATGATTACGAAAATGCGATTCAAAACTACAATAGTAATCATGGTTCGCTTTTACCGCGCATGTGGAGCGGCGAACATGCCGAAAATTATATGATCTACTCTGGGGCTTTGGAATTTTCCATAAAACCAGAATATAGCATGCAAAACGAACTTCGTAGCCTCGTAAACGACTTCCGAAAAGCAATTACAGAAGGTGAAGTTGATTTTGAGGGCTATCATGATTTTCTAAAAACATATGGGCGTTATTTGGATATTGAAAAACCATCATTAATTGATAATGTTTATTACTTATTTGATTATCAAATTGGATATATGTATTGGCGTTATTTTATGTGGAATTTTTCTGGTCGCCAAGACGATATTCAAGGAAAAATGGATCTACACGGAAACTGGCTTACAGGAATCAATTTTATTGATGAATATCTCTTAGGTATTTCTCAAAAAAATCTCCCAAGTGATGTGCTAAACAACAAAGCTCGAAATACGTATTATTTGCTTCCATTATTATTAGGGTTAATCGGTTTGTTTTTTGTCTTTAACAGAGAAAAAAAAGTATTTTGGACCATGTTGGTATTTTTCTTGTTCACTGGAATAGCCATACAGGTCTACACTAACGTTAGACCCTTTGAACCTCGCGAGAGAGATTATTCTTTGGTGGGTTCATTTTATGTCTTTGCCCTTTGGATAGGGATTGGAGTTTATGCCCTTTTTGATAAATTCCAAACATTTAGCAAATCAAAACTTATTGCACCGGGTATAAGTGTTTTATGTCTTGTTGCTGTTCCTGGAATTTTAATAAGTCAAAATTGGGATGATCATGATCGTTCCAACAGAAAAACAGCCCATGCAATGGCTGTAAATTATTTGGAATCCTGTGCACCAAATGCTATTATTTTTACCATTGGAGATAACGATACATTTCCACTTTGGTATGCACAAGAAATTGAAGGAATTCGAAGAGATATTCGTGTGGTATGTACAAGTCTTTTTAATGTGGATTGGTATATCGATCAAATGAAACGAAAGGCCTATGATAGCGATCCAATACCATCGAAATTAACACACGATCAATATAAATGGGGAACTCGTGATTACATCATAAAAGAAGTAGTGACTAAAGACACATTAGGCATTAATCAATTTATGGATTTTATTTCTAGTGATGACGAGCGAACTAAATATGGCTATGTTTTGGAACAGCAAGGGTATCAAACAAAAGGACAACGCAACCAAGATTTGAATGCAAATTATGCCCCTACAGAATTTGTGAGAATACCCGTCAATAAGGAAGCTGTCCTAAAAAATGGGGTTGTTGCAGCAAAAGATGCGGATAGAATTCTAGATCATATTGACATCAAAATTACAGGGCAAGTCATTATGAAAAATCGTATGATGATGCTCGATATCATTGCACAAAACAACTGGGAACGTCCTATATATTTTAGTGGTGGTGCCTTTGGTGACGACGATTATATTTGGATGAAAGATTATTTACAATTAAATGGCTTTGCCTACAAACTTGTTCCTATAAAAACTCCTCTTCAAAAAGGAAGTCCATTTATGGGGCGAATTGATACTGAAAAAATGTACGCCCTCATTAAAAACTGGGAATGGGGCAATAGTGGTAATCCAGGGGTGTATCACGATGTTGAAACACGCAGGAATAGTATCACATACAGAGGACATATGGCGCGACTAATTGAAGATCTCATTAATGAAAAACAGCTAGACAAAGCCGAAGAAATTACGGATTTGGCTATGGAAAAAATGCCAGTTGATATTTTTGGATACTACACTTTTCTTGAACCATTTATTGGAGCTTATTATGAAGTAGACGCAAAAGAAAAAGCACGAGAACTCTATCGGCAAGTTGCCGTTAAATATCAAGAAAATCTTAACTATTTTGGTCAAGTTTCCGAAGATAATCAATCCAAATATATTCAAAATGTCTATTTCGATATAGAGCGCTACAAAGGTTTAGTAGACACTATCAGTTTGTATGAAGACAAGGATTTCATCAAAGCTGAAATGGAAAAATTCAATGGATATTTACGTCTTTTCACAGGGGAAGAATTGTAAGACAAGTCCAATCTCAGCAAATAAGTGTAAAAAATTACATGTGATTTTGCATGAGACCAATGATGGTATTGGCATCAAGCTCTCCGCTTTGTCTCCATTTCATATCGCCAGACTTATAAATTATAAGCGTAGGCAATCCTTTAATTCTTAGGGCTTCGGATAGGGCTTGATTTTTATCAACGTCTATTTTGATGACTCTGGCTTTATCGCCAAGTGCAGCAGCCACATCTCGAAGTACATCGTGCATGGCATTTGAAGCTTCATCCCACTCTGTAAAAAAATCAAAAAGAACAGGAACTTCAACATCTATTAATTCTCCAAATTTGGACATGATATTGCTTTTAATTTAATGATTTGATATAAATTTTGTTAAATCATCTTATACAATATTAAAAAAAGAAAATTAAATCAGAGTAATTTTTTTATTTATTTAAGGAAATTACAGGTTATTATACCTCTTCTTTGCCTTTTTTTAATGTAATCACTGTAATTTCTGGCCAAATGCCCACTCGCCCTGGGAAAGCCAAAAATCCAAAACCACGGTTAACATTAAGATATTGCCCCGCTTGTTTATATAATCCTGCCCAATATTTATAACGCCATTTTATGGGGCTCCATTTTACTAAACCAGGAATTTCAATCCCAAATTGCATCCCGTGGGTATGCCCACTAAGTGTTAGATGATAATGCAAATTGTCTTTTGTAACTTCATATTCCCAATGCGATGGATCGTGGCTCAGCAGTATTTTAAAGTCATCGTCAGAAATTTGAGAGGTTGCCTTTTTTAAGTCCCCCTTTTGCTTAAAGCCTTTACCCCAGTTTTCTACACCAATCACTGCAATTCGGGCACCTTCCTTTTCTATAAATCTTGATTCATCCAAAAGTAATTGAAACCCCATTTGCTGATGAAGTTTCAGCATGTCTTGAAAGTTTTTTTCTTTGTCTTCTTTTGATGGCCAACGCAAGTAATCGCCATAGTCATGATTTCCTAAAACTGAAAAAACACCGTCTTTAGCACTTAGTTTTGAAAACAATGCCTTCCAAGGTTCCATTTCAGAAGTTTTACTATTGACCAAGTCGCCTGTAAACATAATTACATCCGACGCTTGCTCATTAATTAGATCTATGGCATACTCGATTTTTGCTTTTTTGTCAAAACTACCGCTGTGGATGTCGCTTATTTGTGATATTTTGTATCCGTCAAATTCGGGTGGTAAATCGTCATAAAATAAAGTATACTTGAGAACTTTAAAATTATATTTGCCTTTTGTAATTCCATATAAAATTGACAAAAAAGGAATAGCCGCAACCCCTAAAGCTAGTTGACCTATCAACTTCCTACGACCTTTAAAAAAGGGGGCGCTAGTAGTACTTTGTCCCATGATTTTATTAAAAATTGCTTCAAAAAGTCGAAAAACATCTTCCCCAAACACAACAGCAATAAGAATGATTTTTGGAACATAAAAGAGTACAAACAAAGCAAAAGCAGTATAAAATCCATGATTAATTCCAGATGAGCGATCTAAATTTACAGACTGATAAATAATATTTCCTAAAACGGTAAAAGAACAGAAAATATAAATTGCTGTGACCCAAGAATTTTTTGTAACACTCCTAAAGCTTTGAAGCGCGTAAAAATCAAGGGCAAGAACAATTCCAATAAAAATTAAAAGTCTAATCATTCTTTAAAAAAACTTGGCGCAAAAGTAGTGTAAAACTTTAGTATCTAGTGTGGAATAAAAATTTTTAACTATTGTTTTAGATTTCTTTTATTGTTAGTATATTTCACACATATTAACACAACCAACTTTCATAATAAAAGAATGAAAGTAACTTTCTGTAAGGCTTCAACTATCCTCAGAGAAAGATTTAATACAATGTTATGACTTCAAAAAAAAACCAATCCGCATTAACAACTTTAGTAACTGTCTTTTTCTTTTGGGGGTTTATCGCTGCCTCAAATGGGGTGTTTATTCCCTTTTGTAAAACGTATTTTAATATCGATCAATTTCAATCTCAATTGGTCGATTTTGCATTTTATGGTGCCTATTATCTGGGCGCATTATTTCTTTTTGTAATGTCAAGTAGCATCAAAAAAGATGTTTTGAATAATTGGGGTTACAAAAAAGGGATTATCTATGGGCTACTCGTTTCAGCCCTCGGTGCATTGCTTATGTACCCTTTTATTGATGGAGCACAACAGGGAGACACCTCTATTTTTTATTTAGTACTCGTGGCACTTTTTATTGTTGGCCTAGGATTTTCATTACAGCAAACCGCAGCAAATCCTTTTGTTTATTCATTGGGAGATCCCAATAAAGGCTCACAACGTTTGAATCTTGCTGGTGGTGTCAATTCTTTTGGAACGACCATTGGCCCCATAGTAATTGCACTTATTATTTTTGGGTCTACGCCCTTATCAGGTGATGAGCTTAATCAAATGATAAAAAATAATGAGATTACATTAACCACCGTTCAACTGTTATACATTGGAGTTGGGGTTTTATTTTTGGCAGCGGCGGCACTTTTTCACTTTTCAAAAAAATTAAAAAATACAAAATCAAACGATAGTTTTGAGCCTGCAAACAAAGCCAAAAACACCCTTATTGCGCTCACAATTATTATAGCAATCTGTTTTGGATTGATTTTTAACACCTACACAAGTGGTGAGGAAGCTTTGGCATCTGTTGAAAACACAAGGTTGATATTGCTCTTTGTAGCTCTATTAGCCGTTGTTGGAAGTGTGTTCTTTGCCAATTCGAGGGCTTCCAAAAACCCAATTGGATGGGGTGCTATGAAGTATCCTCAACTCGTTTTGGGTATGTTAGCTATATTTACATATGTTGGGGTGGAAGTTACTATTCAAAGTAACTTAGGGGAGCTTTTAAAATCCGTTGCAGACCAAGTTAACAACTTAAATCCTCTAGGGCTCAAAGTGATGAATGATGCCGAAATTGCACCATTTATTTCTTTGTATTGGGGAGGATTAATGATTGGACGTTGGGTTGGTGCAATTGCAGTTTTCAATCCTAGTAAAGGACTCAAAAAATGGTTGCTTATTCTTGTCCCTTATATTGCTTTTGGAGTTATACTTATGGTCAACTTTGGAAAATATTCATCTAACGAAATTCTTTTATTTAGTATTTGTGTAGCAATTCAAATTGGTGGTTTTTTCTTAGCAAAAGACAATCCAATTGTAACTTTAAAAATATTTAGTATTCTTGGTATTGTAGGCATGGTCATTGGTGTTTTTGCTTCTGGACAATTAGCCTTATTTGCCTTATTGTCAGGCGGATTATTTTGTTCTATCATGTGGCCATGTATTTTTGCACTCAGTATTACAGGCTTAGGAAAGTATACTGCACAAGGGTCAGCATTTTTAATCATGATGATTTTAGGCGGTGCGATTATTCCTCCACTTCAGGGAAAACTAGCAGATATTTTTAGCATACAATCATCATACTGGATTGCAGTTTTATGTTTTGTTTATTTATTATTCTACACATTCAAAACAAAAACTGCATTGCAAAAACAAGGGCTTTAATCTCAAGTTTTAAAAATGAAGAGGAGAAAATTTATAAAAAACGCAGCGTTAACAGGGCTTGGGATAACTGTTACTGAGACGTTGAGTAGCTGTATTGAATCTTCTAAAAATAATTTAGTAAGGCCAAATGCTAAGCCCAAAATTCCTGTTGTTATTGCAACATGGAATGTAAAATCTGCTACGGCTGAAGCTTGGAAAGTATTAATTAATGGCGGAAGTGCATTAGACGCTGTTGAGCAAGGTTGTCGAATAGAAGAAGCCAATGAAAAAGGGCAATCGGTTGGCAAAGGCGGGCTTCCAGATAGAGATGGTAATGTGACTTTGGATGCATGTATAATGAATGAAGAGGGGAATTGTGGCTCTGTTGTTTTTTTACAAAATATAACTCATGCCGTTTCAGTGGCACGCAGAGTAATGGAGGACACTCCACATGTTATGCTTGCAGGAAAAGGGGCAGAAAAATTTGCAATTTCAAAAGGATTTAAAAAAGAAAATCTACTGACTGAAGCCTCTAAATTAGCATGGAAAAAATGGTCAAAAACAAGTCAATACAAACCAATAATAAATATCGAAAATCACGACACTATAGGCATGTTGGCCATTGACAAAAACGGTGATATTGCCGGGGCTTGTACCACTAGTGGACTGGCCTATAAAATGAACGGTAGAGTTGGAGACTCCCCAATTATTGGATCAGGACTTTTTGTAGACAACAAAGTTGGAGGTGCTGTAGCAACAGGGCTAGGAGAAGAAGTTGTAAAAACCGTTGGAAGTTTTTTAATCGTAGAACTCATGCGTCAAGGAAGAACACCTCAACAAGCCTGCGAAGAAGCAATTCGCCGAATTGTTGACAAACCCAATAGTGAATACAAAAATTTTCAAGTAGGGTATATTGCAGTAAACAAACAAGGTGAAACAGGGGCCTACTCTATTCATCAGTGGTTCAGTATGACAAAATATCAAGATGGTGGAAATCAAAATATTCAATCCGATTATTTTAATAAAAATTTATAAAGTATAATAAATAATGGCTCAACAAAAACGTTTATTTCTACTTGATGCTTATGCTCTTATTTTTAGAGGCTATTATGCGTTTATCAAAAATCCAAGAATCAATTCCAAGGGACTAGACACTTCTGCAATTCTTGGGTTTACAAACTCATTGTTGGATGTCATAAAAAGAGAACGCCCAGACCATCTGGCCGTATGTTTTGATAAAGGAGGAAGTACAGATCGATTAGAGGTTTTTCCAGAATATAAAGCAAATCGAGATGAAACCCCAGAGGGAATTAAAGTCGCTGTTCCATATATTTATAAAATACTCGAAGCCATGCATATTCCAATTATGGTTAAAAACGGATATGAAGCCGATGATATTATTGGAACATTGGCCAAAAAAGCAGAAAAAGAAGGCTATAAAACTTATATGGTAACACCCGACAAGGATTTCGCTCAACTCGTCAGTGAAAATATTTTTATGTACCGCCCAATGTTTGGAGGTGGATATGAAACTTGGGGCGTAGAAGAAGTCAAAGAAAAATTTGAAGTTCAAGACCCAAAACAAGTTATAGATTTTTTGGGAATGAAAGGAGATGCTGTAGATAACATTCCTGGACTGCCTGGAGTTGGAGACAAAACAGCAAAAAAGTTTATCAATCTTTATGGAAGCATGGAAGGGCTTATTGAAAATACACACGAGCTCAAAGGCAAAATGAAAGAAAAGGTTGAAGCCAACGCAGAACTCGGACTGCTTTCAAAAAAACTAGCCACAATTTTATTAGATGTACCTGTTGAATTTAATGCCAAAAATTTTGAATTAGACGAGCCTGATCATGAAAAAGTAAATGAAATTTTTCAAGAATTAGAATTCAGACGTTTAATAGAAAATTTCAAAAAAACATTTGCAGTAAATAAGACCAATACTGCTGAAGCTGACAGTAATACTACTGAAAAAGTAATACCAAAAAACACAACAGCAGGAACAGGTCAGTTTTCACTTTTTGATGCCCCTGCTGAAGAAAATTCAGTGGCTCCAACATTTGAAAGATCAAATATAAAATCGGTCGCACACTTTTATCAATTTATAGAAAGTAATTTTGCTTTTGATTTATTTTTAAAACAACTTTTAGAAAAAAAATCGGTTTGTTTTGATACCGAAACAACATCCCTCAATCCTCTTGAAGCTGAACTTGTTGGAATTGCTTTTTCATGGGAAGCAAACAAGGGATTTTATGTTCCTATTCCAGATGAACAAAACGAAGCTCGCCAATTAATTGAAAAACTCAGGCCCTTTTTTGAAAATGGAAATATTGAAAAAATTGGTCAAAATTTAAAATATGATATTAAGGTGTTGCACAAATACAATATTTCTGTTGAAGGCCCTTTGTTTGACACCATGATTGCACATTATCTTATCAACCCCGATATGCGTCATAATATGAACATTTTGGCAGAAACCTACCTCAACTACACGCCAATGGCTATCGAGGAGTTAATTGGAAAAAAAGGGAAACACCAAAAATCCATGCGTAGCGTAAGCTTAGAAACGATTACTGAGTATGCTGTTGAAGATGCCGATATTACATTTCAATTAGCTCAACATTTTAAGAAAGAAATGTCTGATGCAAATACACTAAATCTTTTCAATTCTATAGAAATTCCATTAATCAAAGTACTTGCTTCTATGGAATTAGAGGGAATTCGTCTTGATGTTGATTTTCTCAAAAATCTGTCTTTAGATTTAAATAAAGACATTAAAACTCTTGAACAGAGCATCTTTGACAAAGCAGGGGAAGTTTTTAATATCGCATCACCGAAGCAACTAGGTATTATTTTGTTTGAAAAATTAAAACTCGTTGATAAACCTAAAAAAACAAAAACAGGACAATACAGCACTGCAGAAGATGTACTTTCTTATCTGGCTAAAGATCACGAAATCATCCGAAATATTTTAGAATATAGAGGGTTGGCAAAGCTAAAAAGCACGTATGTTGATGCTCTCCCTGAGCAAGTTTTACAAAGTACAGGACGAATTCATACAGAATATCTACAAACGGTTGCAGCCACTGGGCGTTTGAGTAGTATCAATCCAAATCTTCAAAATATTCCCATACGAACAGAGCGTGGCCGACAAGTTCGAAAAGCATTTGTCCCTCGAAATGAAGACTATATATTACTCGCAGCAGATTACTCCCAAATTGAATTACGTGTGATTGCAGCCCTAAGCGAAGAAGAAACCATGATTGAAGCGTTTAAAAATGGAGAAGACATTCATGCTTCAACTGCTTCAAGAGTGTTTAATGTGCCATTGTCAGAGGTTAATCGCGAACAGCGCAGCAATGCAAAAACCGTCAATTTTGGAATTATTTATGGCGTTTCTGCTTTTGGACTAAGCAATCAAACTGATTTAAGTAGAGCGGAAGCCAAAGCGCTTATTGATACCTACTATGCAACTTATCCAAAACTACGAGCGTACATTGCTGATCAAATTGATTTTGCAAGAGATAATGGTTATGTAAAAACAATTTCAGATCGTCGTAGATATTTAAAAGATATCAATTCTAGAAATGCTGTTGTTCGGGGTGCTTCTGAGCGTAATGCTGTGAATGCGCCTATTCAAGGAAGTGCGGCAGACATCATCAAAATTGCAATGATTAATATTTACAAAAATCTTAATAAAGGAGATTTTAAAAGTAAGATGCTGTTACAAGTGCATGACGAACTTGTTTTTGATGTTTACAAACCTGAATTAGAAAGTATTAAATCGCTAATTAAAACAGAAATGGAAAATGCATACACAATGGTTGTGCCATTAGATGTTGAAATGGATATTGGGAAAAATTGGTTAGAAGCACACTAAAGTTCCAAGGCTTTCTTAACGTCATTATCCATTAGAAATTCTTGAGGATTTTCTAAGGCTTCTTTTACGGCAACTAAAAATCCAACTGATTCTTTTCCATCTATAATACGATGATCGTACGAAAGTGCAACATACATCATTGGGCGGATTTCCACTTTACCGTCTACAGCAACTGGTCTTTCAATAATATTATGCATCCCCAAAATTCCACTTTGTGGAGGGTTAATAATTGGTGTAGATAACATACTTCCAAACACACCTCCATTAGAAATCGTAAATGTCCCCCCTGTCATTTCATCGACAGTAATTTGGCCATCTCTAGCACGAATAGCTAGACGTTTCACTTCAGATTCAACCCCTCTAAATGTTAGATTTTCAGCATTTCTTATAACAGGGACCATGAGTCCTTTTGGCCCAGACACAGCTATACTAATATCACAGAAATCATAAGAAATCATTTCTTTTCCGTCTATCATAGAATTTACTGCTGGAAAGAGTTTAAGTGCACGAACAACAGCTAAAGTAAAGAAACTCATAAATCCAAGTCCTACTTCGTGTTTTTCTTTAAAGGTCTCTTTGTATTGTTTTCTAAGTTCAAATATTGGCGACATATCAACTTCATTAAAAGTCGTTAGCATGGCCGTTTCATTTTTGGCAGACACCAATCGTTCTGCAACTTTTCTACGTAACATAGAAAGCTTAGAGCGAGTAACTCCCCTTCCCTCAATATCAACTTTTTGCCCCATTGATGGCACTGCTTTTACAGCATCTTCCTTAGTAATGCGGCCATCTTTTCCGGTGCCAGAAATTGAAGTGGCATCAATTCCTTTTTCCGCTAATATTTTCTTGGCAGCAGGACTAGCATTTCCTGTTGCATAGGTATTTTCGTTGCTAGGTGCAACAACTGAAGTTGTAGGGGCTTGCTTTGGTGTATCTTCTTTGGCTGGTGTTGAATCATCACCCTCGGGTTTTGTAGCACTGGTGTCTATAAGGCAAACAACTGCTCCTACCTCAACAGCGTCACCTTCTTCTGCTTTGAGGGTTATTGTTCCACTAACTTCAGCAGGGAGTTCTAGCGTAGCCTTATCGCTATCAACCTCAGCAATGGCTTGGTCTTTTTCGACATAATCTCCATCTTGAACTAGCCACTCTGCAATTTCTACTTCTGTAATAGACTCGCCTGGGGAAGGCACTTTCATTTCTAAAATCATTCTATTTTATTTTAGTCTTTTTTCTTTGATTGTCTTTTGTTTTATCAAAAACAAAATCTATAATTTCTTGATGTCTTCGCTTAGATCGTGTTGAACTTCCTGCTGCTGGTGCGCTATAGCTTCTTCTTGATGCTACACGCCAATTTTTTGAGGCATCAATATGCATCAAAATATGGGCATAAGCCCCCATGTTCCTTGGTTCTTCTTGCGCCCAAACAATATCATCTGCGTTTTTATACTTATCTAAAATTTCTTGAATTTCAGTTTCAGGGAGAGGAAAGAGTTGTTCTATTCGAACTAATGCAACGTCGTTTCTGTTTTGTTGTTCTTTTGCTTCTAAAAGATCATAATAAAATTTTCCCGTTACAAAAACAAGCGTTTTTGTTGCCTTTGAAGATGCTAAATCATCATCAATTAATGGCTTAAAACTTCCATTTGAAAAGTCTTCTACTGTTGAAACTACCTTTGGATGACGTAATAAACTTTTTGGTGTAAATACAATAAGTGGTTTTCTATACTTTGCTTTTAATTGTCTCCTTAAAATATGAAACATATTGGCTGGTGTGGTACAGTCAGCAACAAACATGTTGTCTTTTGCGCAGAGTTGTAAATAGCGCTCCATTCTTCCAGAAGAATGTTCTGCTCCTTGACCCTCATAACCATGTGGCAAAAGCATTACAATACCGTTGGGGGTTTTCCATTTATCTTCACCACATGAAATGTACTGGTCAATCATAATTTGAGCGCCATTACTAAAGTCTCCAAATTGAGCTTCCCAAATTCCTAGTGTGTTGGGGCTCGCCATGGCATAACCATAATCAAAACCTAGTACTCCATATTCAGATAATAAAGAATTATAGATATAAAATTTGCCTTGGTCTGAACTGATATTATTCAAAAGAATCACTTCTTCCTCACTGTCTTCAACTTTTACAACAGCATGACGATGCGAAAATGTGCCTCGTTCTACATCTTGACCAGAAATTCGAACATCAAATCCTTCTTGAAGTAGAGAACCATAGGCCAAATGCTCGGCCATGGCCCAATCTAGTTTATCTTGATCAAACATTGTTTGTCGAGATTGAACCAATCGTTCAATCTTACGAATAAATTTTTTGTCGGAGGGCAAGTTAGAAATTACACCTGCAATGTGCTTAAGTTTTTCTTTTGGATAGGTTGTATCTACAACTTCTAACATGTGATCTGCTCGTGCTCTAGAAAAATTAGACCATGCCTCTTGCATAAATGGGGTAATAACTGTTTTGTCTTCTTTTCTTGAATCTTCTAATTCAGATTCTAGGCTCGCCTTAAAATTTTGTTCAGATTGCTTGATATAGTCACGGCCAATAATTCCTTCTGCAATCAATTTTTCAGCATAAATATCGCGTGGATTTTTGTGCTTTGCAATGGCTTTATACAACTTAGGTTGAGTAAAACGTGGTTCATCACCTTCATTATGGCCATACTTTCTGTAGCCCAATAAATCAATAAACACATCGCGTTTGAATTCCATTCTGAAATCGAGTGCAAAACGTACAGCATGTACTACGGCTTCTACATCATCGGAATTGACATGCAACACAGGAGAAAGTGTAACTTTTCCAACATCAGTACAATAAGTACTTGAACGAGCATCTAGATAATTAGTTGTAAATCCAATTTGATTATTAACAACAATATGAATGGTTCCATTGGTTTTATAGCCGTCGAGTTTAGCCATTTGCACCACTTCATAAATAAGTCCTTGCCCTGCTATGGCCGCATCACCATGTACAACAATAGGTAAAACTTTACTAAAATTATCGCCGTAATATTGGTCTTGTTTTGCTCGTGTAATCCCCTCAACAACTGCCCCAACAGTCTCCAAATGTGAAGGGTTTGGTGCAATACTTAGGTTAATTTTGTTCCCATTATCAGTTAAACGATCGCTAGTCCAGCCTAGGTGATATTTAACATCGCCATCAAAGACTTCTTCTTCGTAGTCTTTACCGTCAAACTCACTAAAAATATCTTTTGCAGATTTTCCAAAAATGTTGGTCAACGTATTCAATCGGCCTCTGTGAGCCATTCCCATAACAAACTCTTTGACTCCAACTTCTGCGGCTTTTTCTATAAGCGTATCAAGAGCAGGTATTAGGGATTCGTTGCCCTCTAGAGAAAATCGCTTTTGGCCCACATATTTGGTATGCAAAAAGTTTTCAAAAGAAACGGCTTCATTTAATTTTTTTAGAATATGTTTTTTTTCATCAGCAGAAAATTGCCCATGATTATCATTATTATTTAGCTTGTTTTGTATCCATTGAATTTCTTCGGGTTGACGAATATACATGTATTCTATTCCAATAGCATCACAATAAATTGCTTCTAAATGCTTACGAATTTGTTGAAGTGTTTGTGGACCAATTCCTAAGATTTCACCAGCATTAAAAACGGTGTTTAAGTCACTTTGTTGAAGTCCAAAATTTTCAATTTCTAATGTTGGTGCATATTTTCTTCTATCTCTAACAGGGTTTGTTTTTGTAAATAGATGCCCTCTTGTTCTGTAGGCATCTATAAGTTTTACCACTTGAAATTCTTTTTGTACGTGCTCGGGAACTTGAGTGCTAACACCCTCTACAACTTCCCCACTGAGGCCATAATTGTCGCTTCCAAAATCGTATCCCTGAAAAAATGCTCTCCAACTAGGCTCTACGTTGTCTGGATCCTGCTGATATTGTTCGTACAAATCGGCAAAATAAGCGGTGTGTGCTGCATTTAAAAAAGAATATTTGTCCATCAATTTATTCGAATCGATTTAAAAAATTAAACCATAAAAATTTAATTCAAAAATACAACTTTTAGTAAAACCTAAAACTCTTTTTATGGTTTTATATTAGATAAATATTAGTGTTTTTTGTGATTTATGAGGCTCTATCCATCAATTGCATTCCAAAATTCATAAGCAGCTGTTTTTTTGTAGATTCAATTTGAAGTTCGTCCAAGACATTAAACGCTTGTTTTGTGTAGTCTTCAATGGCTGTTTTGGTGGCAATGGCTGCACCACTTTCCTCAAAAATTTCCAAAACTTGTGATACTTTTTCATTAGTGGAGAGGCATGTCTTGCTAAATAAATTTTTTAGAGAGGATTTGCAAGAGTCTGTTCCAAGCTCCATAGCCTTTAGAAATAAATAGGTTTTCTTATTCTCCAAAATATCACCACCAACTTGTTTTCCAAACAATTTTGGGTCGCCAAAAGCATCCAAATAGTCGTCTTGCAACTGAAATGCTATGCCTAAATACCGTCCAAAATCGTACACATTTTTTTGATCTTCTACAGATGCTCCTGCCACAATAGCGCCCATTTGCATGGCAGCGCCTACCAAAACTGCGGTTTTATATTCAATCATTTTTATGTATTCTGGAATAGTAACATCAAAACGTGTTTCAAAATCAACATCATATTGCTGTCCTTCACAAACTTCCAAAGCTGTTTTACTAAACAATGTAGTGAGTTGCTGAAACTGGCTAGCGCTGTAGGATTCAAATAATTGATAGGCCAAAATTAGCATGGCATCTCCAGATAAAATTCCAGTATTTAAGTCCCATTTTTTATGCACCGTTTGTTGGCCTCTGCGTAATGGGGCTTTGTCCATAATATCATCGTGAATCAATGAAAAATTGTGAAAGACTTCTATGGCCAAGGCAGCATCCAAGGAAGCGGAGACATCACCATTAAAACAATCTGCAGACATTAGAGTAAGGGTTGGCCTCAATCGCTTTCCTCCCAAATTTAGAATGTACTGTATGGGGGCATATAAATTTTTTGGAGTTCTTGGCTTGTTGTAGTGTTCCAAATGAGTAACAAACTGTTTTTGATAGTGTTCTATAGCTTTCATCTTAACAAAAATAAGAGAATTCCAATATAAATCAGACCTCAGGGTGTACAAATGTTAAAATTTTACAAAACTTTGGAAACTTTTACTGTTTTTTAAGTTTCCATGTGTATCTTTGGCCTCCCTGTATTATGAAAGAAAAAATTATAAAGAAATCTGAAGAACTGTTTTTGACCCTTGGGTTCAAGAATGTGACTATGGATGATATTGCAACTGGACTTGGTATTTCGAAGAAGACCATATATGCTCATTTTTCAAACAAAACCGAGCTGGTAAGTGCCGTAACATTTTCTGTACTAGAGTATATCTACAAAGGCATTGAACAAATCAAAAAAAATGCCATCAATCCCATTGAAGAATTGTATGACACGAAGTTATTTTTAATTAATTTTTTAAAAAAGGAACGTGTTTCTGCTCAATATCAACTAAAAAAATATTATCCAAAGATTTTTGATCAATTGCAGGTCAAAAAATTTCAAAAAATGCACTCTTCTGTTGAAAATAGCCTAAAAAAAGGCGTGGAGCTACAACTTTTTAGACCAGAAATTGACACTGCATTTATATCAAGAGTTTATTTTGTTGGGATGACAGGAATTCGAGATACCAGTGTGTTTTCTGAATCAATGTTCGATAAAAACTACCTTATGGAAAGTTATTTGGAATATCACTTGCGTGCTATTGTGACCGAAAACGGACTCAAACTACTTAATAATTATGTTAAAAAAAATAAATCCTAATATGTTTAGAATAATCGCCCTTTTTCTGATGCCATTTGGAATAATTGCGCAGAACGAGCCTGTTGTACTATCACTTGAAAATGCCATTGAATATGCTTTTCAAAATAATATAGCTGCTAAAAATAGTGAAAGTGATGTGCGTTTGGCACAACTTCAAAAATGGCAAACAACCTCAACAGGACTTCCTCAAATTAGTGCCAACGTGGCCTACAACAATTGGATTAAACAGCAAGTGTCTTTAATTCCTGCTGAATTTTTTGGTGGAACACCAGGTCAATTTACAGAAGTTGCTTTTGGTACTACACAAACAATGAATGGTTCTGTAACACTAAATCAAAAAATATTTGACGGTTCTTATCTTGTAGGATTACAAGCCGCAAAAGTGTATTTGGAAATTTCTAAAAATGCCAAAGAAAAAACCTTGTCTGAGCTTAGGAAAGCTGTTGTGAATGCTTATGGAAATATCCTGATGACAGAAGAAAATCTTAAAATCATCAATTCAAATATAAAGGTGGTAGAGGAAAATATTTCTGAACTACAAGAGGTGTACAAAAATGGAATGATTGAACAGGAAAGTGTAGAGCAACTTCAGCTCACTTTATCTGGACTTGAAAGCAGTAGAAATTATAATCTTAATCTAAAAAAAATTGCTTATCAAATGTTTAATTTGACCGTTGGACTTAATGTTAATACTAGAGTTCAACTTACAGATTCTCTTGAACAATTAGTTTTGGAAACTCAACTAAAAAGCTTAGAAAATGTAGATAGTAGTGCTGAGGATATGATTGATTTTAAAATTGCTAAAAATGATTTTCGTTCTAAAGAATTATTACTTAAACTCGAAAAAAGCAAAGCACTTCCAACAATAAATGCTTTTGTTAATGGGTCTTATGCTGGCAATAGCAACGAATTTGATTTTTTGAACCGTGCACAAAAATGGTTTGGTGCTTCGCAGTTTGGGGTTAATATGTCTATCCCTTTGTTTAGTTCTTTTGGGAGATCATCATTAACGCAAAAGGCAAAAATCAATTTAGAAAAGTCTGAAAGAAATTTAAACGATGTTAAACAAAAAATAGAGATTGAAATACAACGTGCAAAAAGTGATTTAAATTTTGCTTCGCAAGATTTAAACACCAAAAAACAGGCGTTAGAACTTGCTAAAAGAATTGAACAAAAAAATCAAATAAAATTCTCAGAAGGAATAGCTTCTAGTTTTGAGTTAAGTCAAGCTCAAACACAACTATATTCTGCTCAACAACAATATATTCAAGGGATGTTTAATCTTATTAGTAAGTATGTTGTCCTTGATGCACTTGTAAACCCAGTCTTAAATTAAAACAAAAGAAATGATTAAAACCAATACTCAAATAGTCATGAAAAACATAGTATTATTTTCCTTTTTTGCAATTTTTTTTGCTTGTGGAAATACAAACAAAGAACCTGCTTCGCTTACAAAATTGAAAGCAAAAAAAAGTGATTTAATTTCACAAATTGACAGTTTGAGTCTCGTACTCAAATCCGTTGACGGAGAAATTTCAAAATTGGATACACTAAAGCGCTTTACACCTGTTACAGCATTTGAAACCAAGACAAAAATTTTCAATCATTTTATTGAAGTTCAAGGAAATGTTGAGGCCGATCAAAGTGTTGAGCTCTACCCAGAGAGTGGTGGTAATATTATAAAAATATATGTAAAAGAAGGTCAAAAAGTAGCTAAAGGTACTGTTTTGGCGCAAATCGATAATTCCATTATTGAAAGTTCAATTGTTGAGCTACAAACTCAATTGGATTTAGCAACAACAACTTTTGAGCGTCAACAACGATTATGGAATCAAAATATTGGTAGTGAAATGCAATTTCTTCAAGCAAAAGCCAAAAAAGAAGGTCTAGAAAACAGCTTGAAAAGCATAAACGCACATGCAAAAAAACTAAAAATTGTTGCTCCTTTTTCAGGCACAATCGATGAAATTTTTGGCAAAATTGGAGGTCTTGCAGTGCCTCAAATGCCTGTACTTCGACTGGTGAATTTAAATAAAATACATGTTGAAAGTGAAGTCACAGAAACCTATTTGAAATCTATAAAAAAAGGCACTGAGGTAGAACTTAATTTTCCATCCTTAGGCAAAACAATAACTTCCAAAGTTACTCAAGTTGGTAATTTTATCAATCCAAACAATCGAAGTTTCAAAGTACGTATAGATCTCAATAATGCCAATAACGACATTAAGGCAAATTTACTTGCAGATGTCAAAATAAAAGATTTTCAGGCCAATGGTATTGTGCTGCCAACAACCATTTTACAAAAGGATAGATTAGGTAAAACATTTGTGTTTACATTAAAAAAAGAGGGGGAAGTTTATACAACCCAAAAAACATATGTGAATGTACAAATGTCCTACAACAATCAATCGTTTATCTCGCAGGGCTTAGCAAAAAATACGCTTGTGGTAGACAAAGGATCACGACTTATAAAAGCAGATGAAATAGTAACTCTTGTTGATTAATTAGATATGAGCGCAAAAACAAACAAAGAATTTAAGCTCTCTTCTTGGGCGATTTCGAATAAATCCACAGTCGCAGTAATTACATTAATTGTTGTTCTTGGTGGGTTGCTTTCTTATACCAGCATGCCTCGAGAGAATTTTCCAGAAATTATAGTACCGCAAATTTATGTTGGGACTCCATACCCGGGAAATTCTGCATTAGATGTCGAAAAACTGATTACAAAACGACTAGAAAAAGAAATAAATTCCATTACTGGCGTTGATAAAATTACCTCAAACTCTATACAAGGATACTCGAGTATTAATGTTGAATTTAATTTTGATATTACCCCTTCTGACGCCCTGCTAAAGGTGAAAGATAAGGTCGATATTGCAATGGCAGACAAGGATTTTCCAAAAGATTTACCTACCGAACCTAGCATCACCGAAATGAATTTTAGTGAGCAAATGCCAATTATGAACATCAATCTTTCAGGAGATTTTTCAATGGATCAACTTAAAGAATACGGTGAGTATTTGGAAGATGAAATTGAAAAATTAGCTGAAATTTCTAGTGTAGATATTCGTGGTATTCAAGAAAAAGAACTGGAAGTTGCCGTTGATTTATATAAAATGGAAGCTTCAGAAATTAGTTTTAATGATATAGAAAATGCAATTGCTTTTGAAAACCGAAGCGTGTCTGGTGGCGATATTCTCGAAAATGGAACACGACGAACTATTCGTGTTGTTGGAGAATTTAAAGATCCTCTTAGGGTGAAAAATATTATTGTCAAAAGCGAAAAAGGCAACATTGTTTACCTGCGTGACATTGCAGAAGTCCAATTTAAAGAGCAAGAAAAACAAAGTTACGCCAGAGAATATTCACAGCCTGTTGTGATGTTAGATGTCAAAAAAAGGAGTGGACAAAATCTACTAGAAGCATCGACTAAAATCGACTTAATTATTGAAGAATCTAAAGCAAGTGTGTTCCCAGACAATCTGGTAATTTCAAAAACAAACGATCAGTCCAACGATACCAGAACCATGGTAGCCGACTTAGAAAACAGTATCGTTCTTGGAGTTATTTTGGTTGTTGCAGTGCTTTACTTTTTCTTAGGGTTTAGAAATGCATTATTTGTAGGAATAGCAATTCCTTTATCTATGTTTCTATCCTTTATCATATTAAGTTCCTTGGGGGTTACCCTCAACACTATGGTATTGTTCTCGTTAGTCATTGCACTGGGAATGTTGGTAGATAATGGTATTGTGGTTGTAGAAAACGTCTATCGTTTAATGGACGAAGGCATGCCGAGAATGAAAGCTGCAAAACTTGGTGTTGGCGAAGTTGCATTGCCTATTATTGCTTCAACGGCTACAACCCTAGCCGCATTTTTTCCACTTATTTTGTGGGACGGTATTATTGGAAAATTTATGCAATGGTTGCCCATAACTCTTATTATTGTACTCAGTTCTTCGTTGTTTGTGGCATTGGTTATCAACCCTATGTTGATTTCACTTTATATGAAAATTACACCAAAAAAAGAGAAGATAACATTCGTAAATAAATTGGAAAATATTTATGAAAAATTCCTCATAAAAAACTTAAAAGGCAAAAAACCATATGCTATTATTGTTGGCACATTTGCGCTGCTTTTTGTAGCCATTGGGCTTATGAGTACTTTTCCGCCCAAAGTTCTGTTTTTCCCAAATACGGAAGCCAAACAAGTATTTGTATTTATAGAATATCCTATTGGTACAGATATCGAAGACACCAATTTGCTTTCTAAAAGAATTGAAGCAGATATTGAAAATCATCTTAAAAAATATGAAAAAGATGGAGAGAATTTTCTAGTAACTTCAGTTATTGGTCAAGTCGGCGAAGGCACTTCCGATCCTAGTAAAGGTCAATCCGGTGGAAATACCCCAAATAAAGCAAGAATTACTGTTGATTTTGTAAAATTTCAAGACCGCCAAGGCGTTAGTTCAGAGCAAGTTTTGATTGACATTCGAAATGTCATTAATAATTATCCTGGTGTAAGTATCGTTGTGGATAAACCTGCCGATGGCCCTCCAACAGGCTCTCCTATTAACTTAGAAATTAAAGGAGATGATTATGAATTAATTTTAGAAACGGCCAACAACTTAAAAGCATTTATAAATGCGGCCAATATTCCAGGTATTGAAGAGCTTAAGCTCGACATTGATCAAGGCAAACCCGAACTATTAGTCAATGTTGACCGTCAAAAAGCAAGACGACTCGGTGTTTCAACAGGTCAAATTGGCGCCAATCTAAGAACAGCGCTCTACGGAAAAGAAGTATCTACATATAAAGACTTAACGGATGACTACCCCATTAACATCCGTTTGAATGAAAAATTCAGATATAACAGAACAGCATTGTTAAATCAAAAAATAACATTTAGAGATCAAGGCAGTGGACAAATAAAACAAGTCCCAATTTCAGCCATTGCCACTACCGAAAACCAATCAAGTTTTAGTGCCGTAAAACGCATTGATTTGGATCGGGTGGTAACGCTTTACTCCAATGTCCTTAACGACTATAACCCCACACAAGTCAATGACAATATTCGTGAATTGATAACGAATTTTGAAGTCCCTAAAGGGGTCAATATCAACTTTACTGGCGAACAAGAAAAACAAGCCAAAGAAATGGCTTTTCTAAGTAAGGCCCTTCTTATTGCGGTTTCTATTATATTTCTCATTTTGGTGGCACAATTCAACTCTACAACAACACCAATTATTATTTCTATATCGGTGTTTTTAAGTCTAATTGGTGTCCTATTTGGCTTACTTATTTTTAGAATGGATTTTGTGATTTTGATGACAATGATTGGAATCATTTCATTGGCTGGAATTGTGGTAAATAATGCCATAGTTCTTATTGATTATATCAATTTGATTATTGCTAGAAAACGAAAAGAAATGAACCTCAATTCATCTGAAAAACTCACCTCTACTCAGCTTTTAGAATGTGTGGTTGAAGGTGGAAAAACGCGTCTGAGACCAGTACTTCTTACAGCAATGACTACAATTTTGGGGCTTTTACCATTAGCACTTGGAATTAATATAAATTTCAAAACTCTAGTAACAGAACTGAATCCTAATTTTTATATAGGAGGAGAAAATGTGGCTTTTTGGGGGCCAATGGGCTGGGCCATCATATATGGCCTTACTTTTGCAACCTTCCTTACTTTGGTTGTTGTGCCTATTTTATATTATTTAATCAATAAAATAAAAACCAAAAAAATTAATGTTGCCTCTTAGATGCCTAATCTTTTAATATAATAATGTTAAATTTGTCCAACTAAATAAGTCAAATGTACAGAACGCATCATTGCGGTGAGCTAAGAGCATCACACATCAATAAAAAAGTAACCCTCTCTGGTTGGGTTCAAAAATCTAGAGACAAAGGATTTGTGGCATGGGTAGATTTACGTGACCGCTATGGCATCACTCAACTCGTTTTTGATACCGATCGTACCGACGAAAAATTGATGGAATTGGCTAGAAATTTAGGTCGCGAATATGTGATTCAAGTTACAGGAACGGTTATTGAGCGTGCTTCAAAAAACCCAAATATTGAAACTGGAGATGTCGAAATTTTGGTAGAATCTCTTGAGGTTCTAAATCAAGCAGAAATACCGCCTTTCACCATTGAAGACAATACAGACGGTGGCGAAGAACTTCGTATGAAATACCGCTATTTGGATATTCGCCGAAACCCTGTCAAAAACAACTTAATTTTTAGACACAAAGTCACTCAAGAAGTTCGAAATTATTTGTCTTCAAAAGATTTTATCGAAGTTGAAACCCCTTATTTAATAAAATCTACTCCTGAAGGCGCAAGAGATTTTGTAGTGCCTAGCCGAATGAATGAAGGGCAATTTTATGCGCTACCACAATCGCCACAAACATTCAAACAACTATTGATGGTTGGAGGAATGGACAAATATTTTCAAATTGTAAAATGCTTCAGAGATGAAGATTTACGTGCCGATCGTCAACCAGAATTTACGCAAATTGACTGCGAAATGGCCTTTGTAGAGCAAGAAGACGTTTTAAATACTTTTGAAGGTTTAACACGTCATTTATTAAAAGAAATAAACGGCATTGAAATATCAGAATTTCCAAGAATGACCTTTGATGAGGCCATGAAACGTTATGGAAACGACAAACCGGATATTCGTTTTGGGATGGAGTTTGGCGAGCTTAACAAAGCCGCGCAACACAAAGATTTTAAGGTGTTCAACTCGGCAGAATTGGTTGTAGGTATTGCTGTTCCCGGAGGTAATACTTATTCTAGAAAAGAAATAGACAAACTCATCGATTGGGTCAAACGACCACAAATTGGCGCTCTTGGAATGGTTTATGTACGTTGTAATGAAGATGGCACTTATAAATCTTCTGTCGATAAATTTTATGACCAAAACGATTTGGCTAACTGGGCAAAAGTAACAAATGCAAAAGCTGGCGACCTTATTTGTGTACTCTCTGGAGAAACCAATAAAGTCCGCGCACAACTAAGTGCATTACGAATGGAAATGGCAGAACGTTTAGGGTTAAGAAAACCCGATGAGTTTGCACCCCTATGGGTCGTGGATTTTCCTTTATTAGAATGGGATGAAGATACAGAACGTTATCATGCTATGCACCATCCGTTTACTTCGCCTAAACCCGGTCAGATAGAATTACTAGATTTCAAACCAGGAGACGTTAAAGCCAATGCCTACGATCTTGTCCTTAATGGCAACGAAATTGGTGGAGGTTCTATTCGAATACACGATAAACAAACACAAGCACTAATGTTTGATCATTTAGGGTTCACCAAAGAAGAAGCCAAAGCCCAATTTGGGTTTTTAATGAATGCCTTTGAATATGGTGCGCCACCTCATGGTGGTATTGCTTTTGGTTTAGATCGGTTGGTAGCCATTTTGGGAGGTCAAGAAACCATTCGTGACTTTATTGCGTTTCCAAAAAACAATTCTGGTAGAGATGTAATGATTGATGCACCTGCACCTATTGACAATAATCAGTTGGATGAATTGGGGCTGAGAACAAAATAATAATTCTATACAATGAAATACCTTATTTGGTTTCTTTTCATTTGTGCCATAGGAAGTATCATTTTGGGATTTTGTGTCCCAGATTCGCATACTACAAATGCCATCACAAAAGCCAAAGACATAGCTCTTTCCAAAAAACTCATTGGCTTTGGCGTTGTTGGTTTGTTTTTTATTGTTTTCCCTTTATTTTCCTATTACCATTGGAAAGATAAAAAGGCCTCGGATTATATGCTCACCAAAGAAAATCTTGATAAAATGAGAGATTTTGAATAAACTTTAAATTAATTCAAATTACGTTTTTGGATAAAAAAGCGTTTTAATAACTCTGAAGCCTCATCGGCTAATAGCCCCCCAGCGACTTTTGTTTTTGGGTGTAATGTGGTTCCCATTGTTGTAAACCCTCGTTCTTGGTCTTTGGCACCATAGACGACTCTAGAAATTTGACTCCAATAGAGGGCACCAGCACACATTTGGCAAGGTTCCAAAGTAACGTATAGTGTACAATTGTGTAAAAATTTTCCACCTAAATAGTTAGAAGCAGCAGTAATGGCTTGCATTTCAGCATGGGCAGTCACATCATTTAGGAGTTCAGTCAAATTATGCGCTCGAGCAATAATTTGGTTTTCGACCACCACAACAGCACCAACAGGCACTTCACCTCGATCAAAAGCATGTGCTGCTTCGATTAAGGCTTTTTTCATAAAATAGGCATCATCAAATTGTAGTTCCATATGTCAAAAATACAATTTCAAACGTGTATTTTTGTAATGTGCAAAAGAAATTAATTGACCATATCAATCATCCAAAAGACTTAAGGGCGCTTCGAGTTGAAGAGTTGCCAATGCTTGCACAAGAATTAAGAAATTTCATTATAAAAATAGTGGCCTCCAAAGAAGGCCATTTAGGCGCAAGTTTGGGGGTGGTAGAACTCACTATTGCATTACATTATGTTTTTCAAACACCCGATGATCAACTCATTTGGGACGTAGGCCATCAGGCCTATGGTCATAAAATTTTGACTGGACGCAAGGCAGAATTTCACACCAACAGGCAATATGGCGGACTTAGTGGATTTCCAAAACGCAGTGAAAGTCCTTTTGACACCTTTGGAACTGGCCATGCTTCAACGTCTATTTCTTCGGCACTAGGAATGGCCATTGCGAGTCAACTCAAAGGACTTCAAAAACACCATATTGCAATCATTGGAGATGCTTCTATTGCTGGCGGAATGGCTTTTGAAGGTTTAAATCATGCAGGCGTTACCAATGCCAATTTGTTGGTGATTTTAAATGATAATGCCATTGGAATTGATCCAAGTGTAGGGGCACTCAAACAATATTTGACCAATGTCAAAAAAGGACAACAGAAGGAAGATAATATTTTTGAAGCACTCAACTTTGAATATTCTGGCCCTATTGACGGGCATGACCTCAACGCTTTAGTACAAGAATTGGAGCGTCTAAAAAAAGTTGAAGGCCCAAAATTTTTACATGTGATTACTACCAAAGGGAAGGGTCTAAAACAAGCCGAAGACAATCAAGTGGTCTACCACGCTCCTGGAAAATTTAATGCCAAAACTGGAGATTTAATTCCGTCTGATAAAACGCATCTTCCGCCTAAGTTTCAGGACGTATTTGGAAAAACTCTTGTAGAACTCGCCACAGAAAATAAAAATATTGTAGGAATTACCCCTGCTATGCCAACCGGAAGTTCTTTAAAATTTATGATGGAAGCTTTTCCAAAACGTGCTTTTGATGTTGGAATCGCCGAACAACATGCTGTCACTCTGGCTGCTGGTATGGCTACACAAGGCTTAGTTCCTTTTTGTGCCATATATTCCACGTTTTTACAACGTGCTTATGATCAAGTGATTCACGATGTTGCTTTACAAAATTTACCTGTCATATTTTGTTTGGACCGTGCTGGACTTGTTGGTCAAGATGGAGCTACACACCATGGTATTTTTGATATTGCCTATTTGCATTGTATTCCTAATCTAATTATTGTTGCCCCTAGAAATGAAATTGAACTTAGAAATATTATGTATACGGCGCAGCAAGGATTGGAACATCCTATCGCCATTCGTTATCCAAGAGGGCGTGGCAAGATTTTGGATTGGAAACAGGAGTTTAAGTCTATTTCAATTGGAACAGGAGTACAACTTCAAGAGGGGCAAAAAATTGCAGTTCTTTCTGTAGGCGCTATTGCAAATAATGTTCAAAATGCTATTGAAAACTTAGAAATCGCTCATTTTGATATGCGTTTTATAAAACCCCTTGATAAACGCTTATTAAAAGATATTTTTAAAAATTACTCTACCATTGTAACCGTAGAAAATGGGACAATTCGTGGGGGATTTGGAAGTGCTGTTTTGGAGTTTGCAGCGCAGCATAATTTTAAAAATACAATTTACATTAAAGGCATTCCAGATGAATTTATAGAACATGGTACCACTAAGGAACTGCAAAAACAGCTAGGACTTGATGATGATGCACTAAGAGTTTTTCTAAAAACCCTTTAGAACGTCAACCCCTTGAGTTTTTTATACATCAACACTGCTTTACTATCGGAATAGGAGGCGACCATAGAACACACTCCCATCAAACGGTTATACAACTTCTGGTGCTGAAGTTCCATGTCTTTAGGAAGTGATTTAATTAATAATTTATCGTAACTGCTCGCTTTGTTTTCATAACAATTATTGACCGCTGTTGTAAAACGTAAAAGCAATTCATTGATAATTTCAAAACCAGATATTTCTTTGTCGATAACTTCTTGTGAATTGTAAATTCGCTCTATACTCAATTTTATAATGTCATTTGTTTGAGCTTGGTATTTACTTTTTTCTAGTAGTGAAACATCAAAAGTTCCATTTAAAATTGCAGTTTCATTTTTTATAAAAACAGCTACGGCGTCATCTATTAGAGTTCCAATAGCCAAAGCTCTTAAATAACTTACTCTTGCTTGTGTTGTTGGAAGCGCGTTATATTTTTTGGTTTGAATGCTGTCTCTAACTAGGTTAATTAAATATTCTAGCGCAAATTCCTCTTCAATAAGACCTAAATTAATTCCATCTTCAAAATCAATAATTGTATAGCAAATATCATCTGCGGCTTCAACCAAATACGTTAGCGGGTGTCTTACAAATTGATGGTCATTAGGGTTTATTTTTAAAAGTCCTAGTTCTTTTGCGACTTCCAAAAATATACTTTCTTCACTTTGAAAAAACCCATACTTTTTTGAAGCAATATGTGGGGTTGGCTTTTTGGGCAGCGAAGCTTTTGGATATTTTGTAAAAGCGCCTAGAGTCGCATAGCTCAAGCGTAAACCCCCAGGTTGACCTTCCAAATCTTGAGTTAAAATTTTAAACCCATTGGCATTGCCTTCAAAATCGCATAAATCTTGATATTGTTTGGGGGTTAGTTCTGTTTTAAAATGTTGTCCAGCACCGTGTTTAAAAAAATGCCCAATGGCTTTTTCTCCAGAGTGGCCAAAGGGAGGGTTTCCAATATCGTGTGCTAATGCCGCTGCGGCAACAATAGTCCCAAAATCATTAGGTTTATAGCCATGTATTTCTTGTAAAGCTGGGTGTTTATCTAAAATTTTTACGCCCGCTTTTCTTCCTAATGACCGCGCCACAACACTCACTTCTAGACTATGCGTCAGACGTGTATGTACAAAGTCGGTAGATGAAAGAGGTATAACCTGAGTCTTGTCTTGTAGGCTTCTAAATTCTGTAGAAAAAATAATGCGGTCGTAATCGACATCAAATCCCAATCGTGTTTCGTCTTGTTCGTTACGCAGGCGCTTGTTGGTATCCCCTTGTCGTTTTAAGGATAATAATTGTTCCCAATTCATGCTATTACTCATATGTGCAAGATAGTAATTTTCAATGTTAAGTAAATGTTACGAAAAAAATTGTTTTGACTGATTCTGGTAACATTAAAATAATGGTTATGTAAAGATTTTTATACGAATGAACAATGAAATCCAATGTAATTTTGCAACTATAAAAAACTAATATCAAAAAAATGAACAACAAATTATTATTCTTAATTGTAACTTTAATTATCAATTACAATCTACAAGCTCAAGAAATTAGCGATACTTCTTTCGGCAAAGGGCTGGTCAATTTTGTTGCAAAGGACAGTACGTTTAGTGTAAAATTTGCACCACGTTTTCAAGTGCGTTCAATGTCATCGTGGGATCACAATGGTGATATTTATGAAAGTGCAGAGCATAATTTTATTGTACGTCGCGCACGTCTAAAGTTTGATGGATTTGCCTATAATAAAAATCTAATTTATAAAATTGAATTAGGACTGTCCAATAGAGATGTCTCTGGAGCAAATGCTTTTAACCGAAATACACCTCGATACATTTTAGATGCTGTTATTAAATGGAAATTTGCTAAAAACTGGGAGTTTTGGGCAGGACAAACTAAGTTGCCTGGAAATGTAGAACGTGTAGTTTCTTCAGGTAATTTACAGTTGATCGATCGGTCTTTATTGAACAGTCGTTTTAATATTGACCGTGATTTAGGGATTCAAATACGTCACAAGTCAAATTTAGGAGGAACGTTTTTGACCCGCGAAAAATTTTCTATATCTCAAGGAGAGGGTAGAAACGTGACGGAAGGGAATGAAGGCGGATTACAATATACTGCTCGATTAGAGCTTCTTCCTTTTGGAGCATTTAAATCTAAGGGTGATTACAGCCAGTCCGATTTAAAACGTGAAGAAAAACCAAAATTAATGCTTGGGTTTACATACAACTTCAATGAAGAGGCTGTAAGAGAAAGAGGGTTTGCTGGAGATTACATGGTAAGATCAGACGAAACTATCTATGGAACAGATCAAACCACAATTTTTATTGATGCCATGTACAAATTTAATGGGTTTTCATTTATGGGAGAATATGCAAAGCGTACAGCGGATAATGAAATTGCTACAGAAACCGATGGAGTAACCCCGACTGGGGATATTGTTCTTACTGGAAATGCATTGAACTTACAAGCAGGGTATTTGTTTAAAAATAATTATGAAGTCGCTGGACGTTTTACAACTGTAGATTACGAGTCTGTTACCAGTAAGCTGCCTACAAAACAATATACATTAGGTTTCAATAAATTCGTTGTTGGTCACAAGTTAAAAATTCAAAGTGATATCAGTTATACAACTCTAGACGGGGATGCAAACAACATAACTTTTAGACTTGGATTTGATCTTCATTTTTAATAATGTTTAATTAACACATTAAAACAAAAAAATTATGATATTTGCCAGTATAGCACAAATTAACACTATGGATAATATATATATTTTTATGTTGATTGCCATCACCGTTTTGGCAGCAATAGACATTATCGTTGGCGTCAGTAATGATGCCATCAATTTCTTAAACTCAGCTATTGGTTCAAAAGCTATTTCTGTTCGAACAATCATGATTGTTGCAAGTCTTGGAATTTTTGTTGGAGCAGTGTACTCTAGTGGTCTGATGGAGGTCGCTAGAAAAGGAATTTTTGTACCTGCAATGTTCAATTTTAATGAAATCATGTACATTTTTATGGCTGTCATGATAACTGATATTTTATTATTAGATTTCTTCAATACTTTAGGGCTTCCAACATCGACTACGGTTTCAATTGTGTTCAATTTATTGGGGGCCGCAGTAATCATGTCATTAATCAAAATTGGTACTTCTGACACGCAAACATTTGCAGATCTGGGAAGCTATATCAACACCAAAAAAGCATTGCAAATTATTCGAGGAATTGTCATGTCGGTATTTATTGCCTTTACGATTGGAGCTGTTGTCCAATGGGTTTCCCGACTGATTTTTACATTTCATACTGAAAAGAAAATTAAAAACTTTGGAGCCATTTTTGGTGCTGTAGCACTGACCGCAATTACTTATTTTATTTTCTTAAAAGGATTGAAAGGAACCCCTTATTACAAAGATTTAAAAGGTTCGATTGAAGGTAATGAAATATATATTATAGGTGCTAGTTTTGCGCTTTGGCTAATTGTTTCTTATGTGTTTCAGGCCATAACAAAGAAAACCATTCTATTGGTTGTAATTGCTGTAGGAACCTTTGGATTGGCCCTTGCGTTTTCTGGAAATGATTTAGTGAATTTTATTGGAGTGCCAATGGCAGCATATCACTCCTACGAAGCATGGGTTGCATCTGGCGTTGATGCTACTTTATTTTCTATGGAAGTTTTAGACAAAAAGGTTCCTGCCGAACCCTTATTACTCTTTATTTCTGGAGGAATAATGGTGGTTACACTTTGGTTTTCCAAAAAAGCTAGAACTGTTGCTGAAACTGAAATTAGCTTATCTCGACAAAGTGAAACTCATGAGAAATTTCAACCAAATTTCATTTCTCGTGGAATTGTAAAAGGAGCAACACAACTCTCTAACTACTTCAGCATAATTGTACCAAAGTCAATACAAGGGAAAATTGAAAAAAGTTTTCAAACTCCTGATATTGTACTTACAAAAGACCAAAGTGTAGATGCACCTGCTTTTGATTTGATTAGAGCCTCTGTGAACCTTATGGTTGCTGGAATATTAATTGCAATTGCTACAACAATGAAACTACCACTTTCTACAACCTATGTGACTTTTATGGTAGCCATGGGTACATCTTTTGCTGATAGGGCTTGGGGAAGAGAGAGTGCAGTCTACAGAGTCGCTGGGGTTTTAAATGTAATTGGCGGTTGGTTTGGAACTGCCATTGGAGCATTTTTTGCCTCTGGTATTGTGGTCTTTTTAATCAATATGAATCCAACAGTTGTTACTCCGATTTTCCTTTTATTGACTGCTGTTTTATTGTATAGAAATTATGTGTCACACAAGAACAAGTCTTCAAAATTATCAAATGAAGACAACTTGAAATCTGAAAGCAGCTCTATTCAGGGAGTAGTTCAAGAAAGTGCTGATAACATTTCTAATGTGATTAAAAGATCAAACACAATTTACAGCAATGCCATCACAGGTCTTGCTAACGAGAACACTAAACTTCTCAAAAAGAACAAAAAACAAATCGTCAAACTCTCTAAAGAAGTAGATGAATTGAGAGATAATATCTTCTATTTTATCAAAAATTTAGATGAATCTAGTGTAGGTGCTAGTGGATTTTACATTGATGTTTTAGGATACCTTCATGATATGGCTCAATCCTTGGAATACATTTCAAAGGTGACCTACAAACATGTTGATAATAACCACAAAAAACTAAAGTTCAAACAAATTAAAGAGTTAAGCGAAATTAGTGAGGCTATAGAAGGTCTTTTTAAAGATGCTCGAAATGCTTTTGAAACACAGTCCTTTGAGAAAATTGAAGCTATAAGTGAACGCAAAAATAATATTTATGGAATTCTTAAATCCAACATTGCATTGCAAGTGGAGAGAACAAGAGGTAAGGACGAATCTAGTCCAAAAAACACAACACTTTATTTCAATCTACTCGTTGAAACTAAGGATATGCTAAAAGCTGCTGGAAATTTGTTAGAAGAATATCAAACAGCATATAAAAATTCTGTGGATTGATAATAATTGTCCCAACACAAAAAAACCTCGCAAGAGCGAGGTTTTTTTGTGTTAATGTTACTTAGGTAGTTTAATTATGATCCACACATCAAACAATCATCTCCTTCAGAAGCTTTGGCTTGTTCAATAAGTGCTTTCATTTCTTCTGCAGACATTGGCTCCACTTCTGCATCCATTGAGGCTTGCTTAGAAAACTTTTGCGCAGTATTCGCTGCCTTCTTCTTTTGTTTTTCTAAAACTTGTGGGGCAGTACCAAGCTCTGTTTTTGGAGCCTCTTTTTTCTTTGTATCCAAAGTAAATTTAATCGCATCTACTGCACTTTTAGTGCGCAAATAATACATCCCTGTTTTTAATCCACTCTTCCAAGCGTAGAAGTGCATAGAGGTTAGTTTTGCCATTGTTGCACCTTCCATAAAGAGATTTAACGACTGAGATTGGTCAATAAAATAACCTCTTTGACGCGACATGTCAATGATATCTTTCATACTCAACTCCCAAACGGTTTTGTACAATTCCTTTATCTCTTGTGGGATAGTGTCTATATGTTGAATTGACCCATTGGCACGCATGATATCTTGTTTTAAACCTTCATTCCAAAGCCCTAAATCAACTAAATCTTCTAATAAGTGTTTGTTTACAACAATAAATTCTCCAGAAAGTACACGACGCGTATAGATATTTGAAGTGTAAGGCTCAAAACATTCATTGTTTCCTAAGATTTGAGAAGTACTTGCTGTTGGCATTGGCGCAACAAGAAGTGAATTTCTTACACCATGTTTAAGAACTTGCTTGCGCAGTTTGCCCCAATCCCAAAAACCACTAAGTTCTTCATCTTTTAGACCCCATAAGTTATACTGAAACTTGCCTTCGCTTATCGGTGAGCCCTTGTAAGTTTTGTATGGCCCATCTGCTTTTGCCTCTTCCATTGAAGCCGTTACTGCTGCAAAATAAATTGTTTCAAAAATATCTTGATTTAATTTTTTAGCCTCGTCACTTGTAAATGGTAAACGTAACTTAATAAAGGTATCTGCTAAACCTTGTACACCCAATCCAATAGGACGGTGTCTAAAGTTTGAATTTTCTGCTTCAACGACTGGGTAATAATTACGATCAATTACTTTATTAAGATTACGAGTAACACGCTTTGTAATTCTAAATAATTCTTTGTGATCAAATTTACCATCCTTAATAAACATCGGTAAGGCAATTGATGCCAAATTACAAACGGCAACCTCGTCTGGTGAGGTATATTCAATAATTTCTGTACATAAATTTGAAGAACGAATTGTTCCTAAATTCTGCTGATTTGATTTACGGTTTGCTGCATCTTTGTACAGCATGTAAGGCGTTCCTGTTTCAATTTGAGATTCTGTAATTTTTTCCCAAAGCTCACGAGCTTTAATGGTTTTTCTGCCCTTTCCATCTACTTCGTATTTCGTATATAGAGCTTCAAATTCTTCACTATGAGTGTCTGGAAGACCAGGACATTCATTTGGACACATCAAGGTCCAATTACCATCTTCTTGAACACGCTTCATGAATAAGTCTGGAATCCACATGGCGTAAAACAAATCGCGAGCACGCATTTCTTCTTTACCGTGGTTTTTCTTTAAATCTAAAAAGTCAAAAATATCGGCATGCCAAGGTTCTAAGTATACTGCAAAACTACCTTTTCGTTTTCCTCCACCTTGGTCTACATAACGTGCGGTATCGTTGTATACGCGTAACATTGGTACAATTCCATTGCTCGTCCCATTAGTTCCCGCAATATAACTCCCTGTTGCTCTAACGTTGTGCATTGCTAAACCAATACCTCCAGCAGACTGCGAAATTTTGGCAGTTTGTTTCAAAGTATCATAAATTCCATCAATACTGTCCTCTTTCATTGTTAAAAGAAAACATGATGACATTTGTGGCTTTGGTGTTCCTGAGTTGAAAAGTGTAGGAGTTGCATGCGTGAAATACTTTTTAGACATCAAGTTGTAAGTTTCTATTGCAGAATCTAAATCATCAAGATGAATTCCAATAGATACACGCATGAGCATGTGTTGTGGACGTTCGGCTATTTTTCCATTTAGCTTTAGTAAATATGAACGTTCCAAAGTTTTAAACCCAAAATAATCGTACCCAAAATCTCTGTTGTATATGATTGTTGAATCTAATTTTTCCTTGTTTTTCATGATGACGTTGTACACTTCATCCGAAAGTAGTGGTGCATCTTTTCCAGTACGCGGGTTGACATAGGTGTACAAATCGTGCATGACCTCGCTAAAGGTTTTTTTGGTGCTTTTGTGTAAATTAGAAACTGAAATACGTGCTGCAAGTCGTGCATAGTCTGGGTGAGCAGTTGTCATTGTTGCTGCTATTTCAGCAGCAAGATTATCGAGTTCGCTGGTTGTAACTCCGTCGTAGAGTCCATCAATGACACGCATAGCAACTTTCAAAGGATCAACAAGTTCATTCAAACCATAGCATAGCTTTCTAACCCTTGCTGTGATTTTATCAAACATGATTTGTTCTTTTCTGCCGTCTCTTTTAATTACATACATACTATTTCAATTTTTTTGCTTTTATGAACCTTACAAAAAAGCGGTTAGTTGGTTGTTCTATCGCATTCGTGGTTGGACAAATGCTCAGTTATTTATTTAAAAAGTAGACAAAGTGTTTTTTACTTTATCATTGCTTATAAAATGGTGTTCGTTTCGATGGTTAAAACAGACTTCTAAAAGTCTGTATCGAAGCTATATTTGTTAGTATCCTCTTCTTCTTTGTTGAGGACTCCTGCTTTTTGATATTCTGATACACGTTTTTCAAAAAAGTTTGTTTTTCCTTGAAGTGAAATCATGTCCATAAAATCAAATGGATTTGAGGTATTATATTCTTTTTCGCAGTTTAACTCTACTAAAAGTCGGTCTGCTACAAACTCTAGGTATTGTGCCATCAATTTTGAGTTCATCCCTATTAAACTTGCTGGAAGTGATTCTGTTATAAACTCACGCTCAATATTTAAAGCGTCTACAATAATTTCTCTTATACGCTCTTTTGGAACTTTATTTATCAAGTGCTTGTTGTGAAGGTGAACTGCAAAATCTGCATGTACGCCTTCGTCCCTTGAGATTAATTCATTTGAAAATGTAAGCCCTGGCATAAGGCCACGTTTTTTTAACCAAAATATAGAACAAAAAGCCCCTGAGAAAAAGATACCTTCCACGGCTGCAAATGCAATAAGACGCTCTGCAAAACTTGGTGATTCTATCCATTTGAGTGCCCAATCGGCTTTTTTCTTAATTGCTGGAAAATTCTCAATTGCATTGAAAAGCTTGTCTTTTTCTGCGTCATCTTTTACATAAGTATCAATCAAAAGTGAATACGTTTCACTATGAATGTTTTCCATCATGATTTGAAATCCGTAAAAGAATTTTGCTTCGCTATACTGAACTTCATTAACAAAGTTTTCTGCTAAATTTTCATTCACAATACCATCACTTGCTGCAAAAAAGGCCAAAATATGTTTGATGAAATAACGTTCATCGTCTGTAAGTTTTTCATTCCAATCTGTTAAGTCTTGGTGAAGATCAATCTCTTCTGCAGTCCAAAAACTTGCTTCAGATTTTTTGTACCATTCCCATATGTCATGGTGTTGAATTGGAAAAATAACAAATCGGTCTTTGTTTTCTTTAAGAATTGGTTCTACTTGTGGCATGTTATGAATAGTTTTTTTGTTTTATAAATTGGTGTTATAGCACCTAACAAAGATTTAAAATTGTTCGTTTATATGAAAGTCATTTTTATAAACATTGTCCTTAAGTTTTTAACAACGAGTAGGTTTTTTCTTACAATTTACGAAGCATCTGTTTGCTTTAATGAGCTGACTATCAGTTACTTGAGTATTATTTCTCTCGTACAGAAATAAGGGGGTCAAAAAAGAAAAAGAATTTGTGTTTTAAAGATTGTTTTGAAAGAGAATTATTTTTCAGCCGCAATTTTTTCAAGTTCTTCGTACCATTGTGTGCCAAACTTTCGAATGAGTGCTTCTTTAACAAATTTGTATATAGGAATTTGGAGTTCTTTACCTAAACTACATGCATCATCGCAAATATGCCATTTGTGATAATTTACTGCAGAAAATTCGCTGTAGTCTTTAACTCTTACTGGATACAAATGACAAGATACTGGTTTTTTCCAATCAATATCACCTTGGTTGTAGGCTTCTTCAATGCCGCAAAGTGCTGTTTGGTGTTCATCAAAAATTACATAAGCACAATCTGCACCATCAATCAATGGTGTTTCATATTCTCCTTCTTCTGTAGTTACAAAAATACCTTGATTTTCTATAGCGTCTATGCCTTCTGGGCGGAGATAAGATTTTATTTTTGGATAAATGGATTGAAGTTGTTGTGTTTCTTCTTTTTCTAATGGTGCACCTGCATCTCCATCAATACAACATGCGCCTTTACATGCCGAAAGATTACATGCAAAATCATTACTTAAAATATTTTCTGAAACAATTGTCTTCCCAAGCTGAAACATGATGCGAAGATAAAAATTATAACACAAATTCTTGTGTGGTTTTTCATTCGATTAAAAAAAAATACTGACCTTTGCAACAACAAAAACCTAACTTATGAATTTTGATGTTAAAGAAATTTTCACGGCCTTTATGGTTCTTTTTGCGGTTATTGATATTGTAGGTAATATCCCTATTATAATAGACCTAAGAAAAAAAGCGGGGCATATCCAGAGTGAAAAAGCTTCAATTATTGCTGGTGTTATCATGATTATTTTCTTGTTTGTTGGAGAAAGTATTTTAAAATTAGTAGGAATCGATGTTCATTCTTTTGCTGTGGCTGGTGCTTTTATTCTTTTATTTATTGCCCTAGAGATGATTTTGGGAATAACACTCTACAAGCAAGAGGAAGGGTCTACACTCAATGCCACTGTTTTTCCCTTAGCATTCCCTCTAATTGCTGGGCCTGGAAGTTTGACAACACTATTATCGTTACGCTCGGAATTTCAGATAGAAAATATCATTTTAGCAGTCGTTGTCAATGTTATTTTGATTTTTGCTGTTTTAAAAACTTCCTTAAAAATTGAACGATTTATTGGTCAAAATGGCATTAATATTACACGTAAAATATTTGGTGTAATTTTACTTGCTATTGCTGTAAAACTATTCACTTCTAACATTAAATTCTTGCTTTAAACCATGAAAATAATTACTTATATCATTTCAATAATAGCACTGGTAATCCTCATTTTTAATATTAGTAAAATTAACTTTGAAGCTCCTTTGGAGGGCGATAGCCATACTGCTGTGGTAACAAGTATTGCTGCGGGTTGTGCAATTCTAATTGCTACACTTATTCGAGTGGTAAAGAAAATTGAGCTTTTGACTAAGAAGTAGTTGCAAATTTATATAGAACTATTAAAGTTCTACATGAACAACTTCAATTCCAGCTTGTTCTAAGAACTTTACTCCTGATAAATCTTTGTAAGATTTGCTGTAAACAACCCGAATGATTCCTGCTTGATGAATCAATTTACTGCAGTTCTGGCATGGCGATAATGTGATGTAAAGTGTAGCCCCTTTGGAAGATTGTGTAGATGCAGCAACTTTCAAAATAGCATTGGCTTCTGCATGAAGAACATACCATTTTGTGTAACCTTCTTCATCTTCACAAAAATTCTCAAATCCCGTTGGCGTACCATTATAACCATCAGAAATAATCATACGATCCTTAACAATAATAGCGCCTACTTGCTTTCGATGACAATAGGATAGTTTTGCCCATTCTCTGGCCATTCTCAAATAGGCCTTGTCGTATTTTAATTGCTTATTATCAGTCATTTGGATTAAGAAAATAATGGGCTTTGAATGATTAATGGTAGCATCAACCCTAAAATAATTGCAGAACTTACCATTACCCAGTCTCTTGTTGAAAAACGAAAAATATTTTGGAAAATAAAACTTATAAATAATACACAAAATACAATAATAAGCTGGCCAATTTCTATTCCAATGGCAAACTCAACAACAGACAAAAAGGTGTTTTCATTAGCATTGACCAAAGCTTTAAAGGCATTTGCGAAACCGAGTCCATGAATAAGCCCAAAAAACATTACAATACCCAATATCAAGTAGGATCGGTTATCGGTAGGTTTTCTTGGTGAAAATATATTAAATAGTGCTGCAAAAAATATAGTAATTGGAATGAGCCATTCTGTAACATTGACATTTAGGTTTACAATGTTAAAAACTCCAAGCAATAGACTTAGCGTATGCCCCAATGTAAATACAGAAATCAAGATTAATAGACGTTTCCAGTCTTTAAAAACATAGGGAAGCGCAAGAAGCACTACAAATAAAATATGATCATAACTACTGAAACTAACAATATGATACAATCCCAATTCTAAAAATTTCAAAAAACTTTCGAGCATTGATTAAATATTTAGTTCTTCAAAAATACTAAAATAATTCTGCTCTGTGCTTTTACTCACAAAATAGTTATGGGGAAGTTAAAACTTCCAGACCACAATTCAAAAATGTTTCATATTCTTGATTGTCAGGTGTGTAGCCTACTGGTGGGTTCAAAATTGTTTTGGCGTCGGGACTTAGTAAAACATAAAAAGGTTGTGAGTTAGACTGGAAAAATTGAGTTTGAAAATGAGCCCACTTATGGCCGTAGTTTTCAAGTAATCGTGCGCCTCCGTCTTGTCGTTTTACTATTAGTTGTTGGTCTTTTGGAAGTTCTTTTTTGTCATCTACGTACAAAGAAATCAATACATAATCATTTTCAAAAAAGGGTTTTATATTTGATTTTGGCCAAATATGTTCTTCCATTTTTCGACAATTAACACAAGCATATCCTGTGAAATCCAAAAGAATAGGTTTGTTTACTTTTTTTGCATAAGCAACACCTTCTTTTAAATCTTTAAAACATTCAAAATTATTTGGACAGTCGTTAGGGTAAAGAAAACTGTAGCCAACAGGTGGTGCTAAGCCACTCAATAGTGTCAGCGGGGTAAATGTTTTTGTCGTTTCATTTATTCTAAATCCTGATGCTAGATAGACTACAAATGCAAAAACAAGCACTCCCGAACTTATCCTAAAGAAGGATAGTTTTTGTAAAACCCCATCATGAGGAAATTTAATTTTTCCTAATAGGTAAAGAGCTAAACCAAAAAAGACTAAAATCCAAATGCCTAGGAAGACCTCAATTTTTAATATCCCCCAATGTTGTACAAGATCAGCATTAGATAAAAATTTAAATGCTAGTGCAAGTTCTAAAAACCCAAGGATAACTTTAGTTGTATTGAGCCATCCTCCTGATTTTGGCAATGCATTAAGCATGTTTGGAAACATGGCAAAAAGCGCAAATGGCAGTCCAAGTGCTACGCCAAATCCACCCATTCCAGCAGTGAGTTGCCATGCGCCTCCATCTGAAGAGAGCGAACCTGCCAAAAGTGAACCTAAAATAGGCCCTGTACACGAAAATGAAACAATGGACAACGTAAGTGCCATAAAAAACACACCTAAGATTCCACCAACGCCCTCGCCTTTGCTTGTTGCAGATGTCCAGCTCGATGGAAGTGTTAATTCATAATATCCGAAAAATGAAAATGCAAAAAATATGAAAATAACAAAGAAAATGACATTAAGCCAAACATTGGTTGAAATTTCATTCAATATGTCAGGATTTACTGAGTCTAAAAGATGAAAAGGAATGCTTAAAATAAGATAAACAAGTACTATGAATACGCCATAAAGTATGGCTTTTGATAAGCCAGATTTGGAAGTCGAATTCTCAGCTTTTTTGGTGAAAAAACTTACAGTGAGTGGTATCATTGGAAATACACACGGTGTAAGTAGCGCCAAGAGCCCGCCCAGAAATCCCAGACCAAAAATTCGCCATAGCGTATTTTGCTGGGTGAGGTTTTGAGAAATTGAATCCGATTGCAATGAACACGGAGTTGTTGATTTTGAAATTTGTTCTGGAGAAATTCCATATAAAATTTCATTTGAATTTTTAGAAATGTCCCTCCCTTGAATTGCAGAGTTTTCTGCAACTATAAATCCTTTTTCTGGGGTGTAATTAAAACTAAATGGGTTGTCAGGTTTGTAAGTACATTTTGTTTCATCACAGGTCATATAATCTATATTACCTGACAATGTAAATGCTACTTCTGAAACTTCTATACGTTGTCTAAATTCTGCTTTATCAAAAAACTTGGATACAACCATATCAAAAACGGGGTCGTGTTTTGTGACTTTATTTAACTCACTGTCTTCAATTTCGCCTGTAAGTTGAAATGCAGGATTGTTTTCAAAGGTAAATAATGTTGGCAGAGGGCCTCCTTCCTCTACTTCTAAGGCATATATAGCCCAATTTGTATCAATATTGGCTGTAAAAACAAGAGTAAATTCTGTTTTTGATTGTTGCTCAACTCCAAGTTCCCATTGAACAGGGTTGAGTATTTGAGAAAATCCCAGTGAGGTTAATAAAAGGAAGGTTAAGATTAAAATTTTTTTCATGATTGTAGGTGTTCTGAGAATATTTACAAAGAACTTAAAAAAATAAGACACTACAAAAAAAGGAGTATTTATTTGACTTTACTTAGTATTGCTTTTCGCGACTTTTTGTAGGAAGATTTTGTTTCTGAAATAAATGTTTCAGCAGTAAACCCTTTTGTTTCTTTTAACCATTGCTCGCCTTTTGGTCCAAACTTCTTATTTAAATTTCTCTTACTCCATTGCATCATTTCATAAATGATTGGATACATATCTATACCAGCATCTGTGAGATAGTAAATTTTGGTTTTTTGATCATAAGGCAATTTGGTCACTTCAAGTAACCCTTTGTTAGTGAGTAATTCCAAGCGATTTGCCAAGATGTTTGTTGCAATTTTTTCTGGGGATTTTAAAAACTCCGTAAAGGTTTTCTTCCCCATAAAAATATCCCTGATGACCAATAACGACCACTTATCCCCGACAATATCGAGAGCGTTTGTTAGTGGACAATCCGATCTATTCGTTTTCATTTTATTTGTTTGTTTGTGCTAAATTATGAATAAATCATGTTTCTTTAATTTAATTTAACTTTTAATTAATAACAAAAATATTCTTATAAATAAATTTTAAAACTAAAGAAAGAGATTTACTATTTTTGATTTTCAATTTAAATAGTTTTTAATGAGAATTATCTTTTTATTTTTTTTGTGTGTTTCTAGTAAAGTTTTTGCACAAAATTTACCGTTAGATTTTGAAAATGATCAAGATGTTTTTTCCTCTTTTGGAGAAGGCTGTGCATTTTACAAACAACCTGATACATCAAATACTTCCAATACTGTGGGCGTGATTCAAAATGCAGGTAATGATATTTATGAAGGTATTTATTTAGACTTAATACCAAATATCAACTTCGATAATTCTAAACTTGTAAGTTTTGATTTTTACTCAAATATAGGCCCAACGACTATTCAAGTAAAATTTGAAGGCAGCGATTCGGGATTTGGCGATGCTTTTGTTGAGGCTACAGTTCCTGGAAATGGTTGGTCTCAAGTTCAACTAGATTTTTCTCAGGCCAATATCATTGGCCAAACTGGGACGCAAAGTCTATCAGGAAATTTTAGTAGAATCGCTCTTTTTGTGGCACCTGGACAATTGTTATCGGGCACTTTTTATATCGACAACATCGATGGAGGTGAAAGTACAATTACTACATTTGACGAATTGGTGTGGAGTGATGAGTTTGACGACTACACAGGTGCACCAGACCCCACAAAATGGCATCATCAAGTTATTCCCATAATCAATGGTACAGATTGGGCTAACGGTGAGCTTCAGCATTATACCGATCAAATTTCAAATTCATATGTTAGTGATGGAACTTTAAAGATAAAAGCTATCAAAGAAAATTACACCTATAACGGTGTAAACAAAAACTATACCTCAGCGCGTTTAAATTCGAAATATGCCTTTAAGTACGGCAGAATTGATGTTGGCGCAAAACTTCCTGCAGAGGCAGGAACATGGCCAGCGATTTGGACATTAGGCGCTAATATTAATGAACCTGGAAACTACTTTGGCAACACTTATGGAAGTGTGGGATGGCCAGACTGTGGCGAAATAGACATTATGGAACAAAATGGATGGGACAAAAGTATTACTTACGGATACATGCATTATAGAAATTTGGCTTCTGGTCAGTATGAAAATCAAGGTACAACAACACCAATCAACGATTCTAGTGGTTCCTATCATAAGTATTCTCTAATTTGGACAGAAGATGTGATTCAAATTCTCTTAGACGATAATGTGTTTTTTGAACGTCAAAACAATAACGAACTTCCTTATGACAATCCTCATTATATTTTGCTAAATATTGCTATGGGAGGGAATTTGGGCTTGTTGCCAGGCACGGAAATTCCTGAAAGTTTCAATGATGCAATAATGGAGATAGATTATGTCCGAGTATATCAACAATCTCCGCTAAGTCTGAATGCTAGCGGGCAGATTTCAAAGGCTTCAATATCTCCTAACCCTGCACAAAATATGGTTAAAGTCTCCTTGAATTCTAATGAATTAATTAAAAACATCCAATTATTTGATGTTACTGGAAAGTTGATTTTAAATCAGAACAATATTAATAAAAGCAGTACTAATTTATATGTTTCAGATTTAAATTCTGGGCTTTATATCGTTGTGATAAAAACAAACAAAACCGTCATCACAAAACGATTGGTTGTACAATAAAAAAACCTAACTCCGCTGGAGTTAGGTTTTTAATTATGTCGGGATGACAGGATTTGAACCTGCGACCACACGACCCCCAGCCGTGTACGCTAACCGGACTGCGCCACATCCCGTTTTGTTTGGACAAATCTATTTATTTTATATGAATTTTTTGTAAATTTTTAAAAATACTAACTTTACAAAAAAAATTAACCATGGAAAACTCAAACAAGCCCAAAATTCAAATTTCGGCGACTGGAAAAGTTGTTGTTACCAATGCAAAACAAGTTACTCTTCTAGATTCTGAAGGCAATGAAATTCCAACACGTAATCGTTTTTCACTTTGTAACTGCGGAAAAACTCTAGATGCACCTTTTTGTGATGGTGCTCATAAAAACTAGAATATTAGTCATTAATTATTGGGAAATATTTTTTTCTTAACCAAAACGAAACTCGCACCAATAAAATAAGTGCTGGGACTTCTACCAATGGCCCAATGACTCCAGCAAAGGCTTGTCCAGAGTTGAGCCCAAAAACACCAATGGCTACTGCAATGGCAAGCTCAAAATTATTGCCTGCTGCAGTGAATGCAACAGATGCTGTTTTGTCGTAATCTCCGCCCGTGGCTTTTGTAAAGAAAAATCCAATGAGAAACATTACCCCAAAATAGAGGAGTAAAGGAATCGCAATAATTAGAACATCCATTGGAATTTCTACAATCAGTTCGCCTTTCAAAGAAAACATAACAACAATAGTGAACAACAATGCAATGAGTGTGAGTGGGGATATTGTTGGAATGAATGTTTGGGTATACCATATTTCCCCTTTGAGTTTAATTAAGATTTGACGACTTAAAATCCCTAATAAAAAAGGAATTCCTAAGTATATAAGTACACTTTCTGCAACGGTTTGAATCGAAATGTCGACAATAGCGCCTTCAAACCCAAAATATGGCGGCAGAACAGTGATAAAAATCCATGCATAAAAACTATAGGCAAAAACTTGAAATATACTGTTAAGGGCTACTAAAGCCGCACCATATTCTGTACTTCCTTCGGCAAGATCATTCCACACCAAAACCATTGCAATACAACGTGCCAATCCAATAAGAATTAACCCCACCATATATTCTGGGTAATCTTTTAAAAAGGTGATGGCCAAAATAAACATAAGGATTGGCCCAATAACCCAATTGAGAAGCAAAGAAATTGATACTATTTTTTTGTTTTTAAATACTTTAGGTAATAAAGAATAATTCACTTTTGCCAACGGTGGATACATCATTACAATCAGTCCAACTGCGATTGGAATATTGGTTGTTCCACTGCTCATCCCATTAATAAATTCAGGAATATTTGGGACAAAGTAGCCCAAGCTTACTCCAAAACCCATTGCTATAAAAATCCATAGTGTAAGGTTTTTATCTAAAAAGCTTAATTTTTTTGTAGCCATAATTTATAGTTTAATTTTTGAAAAAACATACTTCAGTTCAGTGGCGATTTGAAGACTGCGTTCGTTGTATTTCTCTACTTGTTGTGGAGTCCCATCAAATGCTTTAGGGTCGTCATAAGTAACTGGAATTCGAGCTTCTGCGTTGGCAATATATGGGCACTCTTTATCTGCTGAGGAACAGGTTAAAATAGCTGTAAAATCAGAATTTGGATTAAAATTACTGTCAAATTTTTTTGAAAACCCAAGAACTGGGTGTTCATTTTGTGAATATTTGATGGCGTATATTGGATTATCCCCATTTGCAATAGTCTCGATTTCAAAACCAGTGCTTTCCAAGGTTTTAGCCGCTACTGGAAAAAGTGCTGTTGTTTCTGTTCCTCCAGAATAACAAAAAACATTTTTGATATTAAAATAATGAGCCATTGTTTGTGCCCACACTTGGGACAAATGACTTCTTCGAGAATTGTGTGTACAAATAAAATTGAGTCGAATAGTTTCATTACTTTCAACCTTTGATTGTATAAGACTTATAAGGGGTTGTAATACGTCTTGACGTTCCGAAGATATTGAGCTGATTTCTAGTATTTCAACTTGATTTTCTATTGTTTTAAAAAGCATATTTGGTTATTTTTTATTTTAATTTAAATGAGTTTAGCAACAGTTTTGTGGGCTTAAACCTTGATTGATGAAGCCAGAAATAATATGCTTCATCTTTAGCCAATTTTCTGTGTCAATACAATAACACACACTTGTTCCTTCTACATTTCCTTTGATAAGCCCAAGGGATTTTAAGATTTTTAAATGTTGGGAAATTGTTGGTTGAGCCAGTCCAATTTCTAAAACCAAATCTCCACAAATACAACTGTTTATTTTAAATAAGTGTTGTAAAATAGCAACTCGAGCAGGATGCCCCAATGCTTTTGAAAAACATGCAATTTAATTGTGTTGGAGTGAAAATATCTCTGTTTTTGCAATACCCATAATCTAAATAATTATTTAATTGCAATATTACGATTAACAGAAATGTTATTAAAATAAAAATTAGAATTTCTAAAAAAAATTGTAGATTTAAATCTTATGAGTAAGATATCACACACAAGCATATTTATTTTTTCTCTCGGTTTGGCTATTATTTGTGGCGGTCTAGATTATGAGACACATAGCATGTTAGATTTATTTTTAAACAAAGAAAATATTGTTGCTTTAATTATTTACACACTTCTTTTTATGGCAGTAACTTATACAGGTGTTTGGATGTATATTCAAGCAAAACTATTTTTAAAGAAAAAACCCACCAAATAGGTGGGTTTTTCTTATGAAGACAAGATGTCCTTTATTTACATCAAAGCGCCCAAATTTTAGAGACTTCTCCTTTTTCATTAAGTAAAAAAACTTCAACACCATCAAAAGTTTCACCAGCTTTTGTTGTCAACTTGAGAAAACAGGTAACATAATTGCCAAGCTCAACGATGTCTACAAGCTCTTGTTTAAGTTCAGTTTCAGAAACAAATCCAAAAATTATATCTTCGATTTCTTGTGCTCCTGTTGCTTCTAAATTTAAGTTTGGCGCTACCATATGATAATCTTCAGCACAAGGTACTTTGGACCACATTTCATAACCTTTTTGCCATTCAAAATTTAGTTTGTATTGTTCAATAGCTTTTGCTGTCGCAGACAGTGTTTTTGTTTCTTCTTTTTCTGCTTTACAGCAGCTTTTTTCTTGACAAGAAATTAAAGAGAAAACTGTAAATATTAGTAATAATTTTTTAATAAATCTCATATCATTATTCTTTTAAAGGCGAAACAGAAAAATTCACTTTACGATTTACTAAATCCCATGAACCTGTAACTAAATTAATAATACCACCAACTTTGTCGTTATCTAAAGCAATGGTTTTGTACTTGTTATCTGCTTTTTTCCAAAGCCCATTAGTTGTACCTCTAAATAATTTGTCCTGAACTTGAGTGAAAAAACACCCAAAGTATTCCCCTTGAGTTTCATCACTAGAAAAATTAGAAAATGTAATTGAGCCGTAAGCCATACCATAAGGCCCTGCCTGTCCAGAAATGGCCATTACCCAGTCTACTCCATCGGTTGAAGAGGCGCTGTCAATATCAAATACCACGTCAAAAGACTTTGATGTATCCCATTCTAGTGCTTGAGAATACGAGAATAAAAAAAATAAGCTAAACGCTAGTGTAAATAGTTTTTTCATTTTATAAAAGTTAAATAGTTTGAGAGTAAATTTAAATTTTTTTATTGCAATTTGAAATATATTTTATTCAAACAGCTATTTTAATGAAAAAGGAAGGGTACTGGGGACTCACATAACTGTAATGGATAGTTTTTATTAAACTCTGGTATCTCATTCTAGTGTCTTTTTTAAACTGTTCTTTGAGATGATTAAAATGAAAGTTGTGAAGTACTTTTAGAAACTTGGTTAGAGCGATTATAAGAAAAAACCCACCTGTTGGCGGGCTTTGGTTAAACTAATGTAGTGTAGCGGTAACACTAGTGGAGAAGAGCGGACTCGAACCGCCGACCTCTTGACTGCCAGTCAAGCGCTCTAGCCAACTGAGCTACATCCCCAAAATTTGCCGTAAATTTAAACAAATATTCTTGGGAGTAATCCTAAATGG